>Ga0209751_10000279_pt1 | contig 54942 bp, 43 predicted proteins | sample RifCSP13_1_FD_184019 | JGI IMG/M metagenome (GOLD analysis project Ga0209751, IMG submission 184019) | Soil microbial communities from Rifle, Colorado - Rifle CSP2_sed 13_1 (SPAdes) (version 2) | ecosystem: Environmental > Terrestrial > Deep subsurface > Rock core/Sediment | place: Rifle...
ACGCCGCGGCCGGATCATCGATGACCGAGGACGCCTCTTCCGTCACCACCCGCACGCCTACACCCATCACGAGCGAGTGTAAAGGATCAACCAAGAACAAACTGTCAAGGATCAGCCCGGCCGTTCACCCCCGTTGACCACCTACGCGGCCGCGAGCTTTCGCACTCGCAGCCGCTTCCGCGCTTGCTCCGCATGCCAGAGATCGTATTGCATCTGCTGATGCAACCAGCTCTCCGCCGTCGTGTCGAACGCGATCGACAGCCGAACGGCCATCTCGGGGCTGATCCCCGCCCGTCCGTTCAGGATGGCGGACAGCGTGTTTCGGCTCACGTCCAAGGACGCGGCCGCGTCGGTGACGCTGAGATTCAAGGGCACCAGGCAGAGCTCACGGAGAATCTCTCCCGGGTGCGGCGGGTTCTGCATGCGAACGGTCTTCATCAGTGATAGTCCTCGTAGTTCACGTCCGACACATCCGGCCCGACGAATCGAAAGGTCACACGCCAGTTGCCGCTAACCTGCACCGCCCACGTGCCTTGGCGGGCTCCCTTGAGCGGATGGAGATGGAGTCCCGGAAGTCCCATGTCCCGAGGCTCTTTTGCTACGCTCAGCCGCCCGAGAATCAGCCGAAGCCGTTTGGCATGTTTGTTCTGGATCCCCGCGGTGGTCTCTTGCGTGAAGAAACGCTCCAAGCCTTTGTGCCGGAACCCGAGGACCGCCATTCCAACAATGTAACGTGTAACGTGTCAGATGGCAAGCGCAGGTGGCCCGGCGCAACCCTCGGTTCACACCAATCGCTGCTGGTGGGCATAACGACCTGCCGCTCAGCCGCGAGCGGCGTTCAGGGTTCCTTCGAGGAAGCCTGACCTAGCCGCGCCGCTCGTCGGCTGCAGCGGCTTGTTAGCCAGCGCTCTCGGATCTAGCCCGGGCCTCGGCGGGTTCGGCCCGCATATCGCGTCGGTAGTAAGCGAACACGCCAGCCGCAATACCCGCGGTCGTGAGCGACTTCAGGATGAATCGTGGCGTGAGTTCACCGCCAAGAAAGCTGTAAACCAAGCCAGCAAGAACCCCAATGACCACAGAAGCGCAGACAAAGAGAGTGAAGTACATCATCTGGATCCGACTCTTCGACGCACGTCTGCTCGGATCTAGCCGGACATCCCGGTTCACCAATCGTGAGACATAGAAGAAGACCGGTAGCGCGACGACAAGCGCCGCAATCGGCCACCGCGTCGCCTGCCGCCAACCAGTTACCTCGCGCGGCAGTGGCACGGCTTGCTCGATGAACCCAAATATCAACCAGCCTAAATGGAATGCACTCAGGGACAGCGCCACGAAAAGCAGGCCGTAAAGGAAGCCCTCACGCGCGTCGGTGTAGCGCCGCGGCTTTGGGACGGGGATTGGGAAGGTCACATCCGCGAAGCTGGCGAGCGCATCTCTTGCTTCTCTCGTGCTCCATCCGGCTTGCGTTAGTGTGTGCTCAATCTCCGGACGCGTCACACCTCCGGTGAGCGCCTCCTTGACAAAGCCTGTGAGGTCGTCGGCGCGTGTCATTCAGCACCTCCCCTTGCTCAGTGTTCATCAGTTCTGCGCCTGGCTAACGACTTGCGGCTATGCTGCGCCGCGCCACGAGGGCGCACTCACTGATGCTGCCGCGCCGATGGACAAGGCGCAACTCCGTCATGCTGCCGCACGCGGCGACAGCATCAGCCGCCAGTTAGCCGGGCACGGCCCGATGCTTCGCTTGCCCGGACTCGCCGGAATGCGTCGACGGCCTGACGGCCGTACACGGGCTGCGCGATTCGCCGACCCTTCTTGAACGGACGGCCCGGTCGAAAGCCTGCGGCCTCGAGTGCACGACGAACCGCGGCCAGTTCGTGAGCATCAGCGACGATCAGCCGAACCTCATAGCCCTTCTTGTACGCGTCGCTCGACTCGTCGGTGCGGCGCGCAGGGTCAAAGACACGCACGTACCCTTTGCGGGCAAAGCACTCGCGGAGCGCGCGTGCCGACGCTCGTGACGCTCCTTCAGTGTGCGGCGCATCAGTCCGCCTGAGTGCCATGGTGCTCCGGCTAACGCGCCTGGGCTCTGCTGCGGGGCACGCAGGGTGCGAACACATTGACGCCTGTCGCAGACAACGGCAGGCGCAACTGATGTTGCTGCGGCACGCCCCGGCAGCAGCAGCCCACGGTTATGCCGCACCCTGCTTCGACGGTCGCCATTCCATCGCCAGCCGGCGCCCCGTTCCGGCGCATTCCCGCAGATAGAGGTTGATGAGCGTTTGATAGGCGATGCCGGTGTCGACGGCAAGCGTCTTGAAGTAGTCGACCGTGAACGAGTCCAATCGGATGGTCACGGACCGCTTCAGGCGCGCAGCGTACGGATTCTTGCGCCCCTTGGAGAAATCGTACTGGCGTCTCATGGGTTGCCTTGCGCGTCATACTGGGCGCGCTCAGACCGGGTGGCTTTGCGGGCGGAGATGACGCGAATCACGCCGTCACCTTCGCGGTCGCAGTGCGCGACGACAAGCACCCGGAGGGGGGCGCTCAAGCCGAGGAGGGCGAACCGATCCTCCTGCGCGGAATGATCGGGATCGTCAAGCAAGATGGCGCGATCGTCCGCGAAGACCGTCTTGGCTTCGTCGAACGAGACGCCGTGCTTGCGGAGATTGTCCCGGGCCTTGGCGGGATCCCACTCGAAGCGGATGTCATCCACGTCGTATTATATGTACAACGTATGTATCACGCAAGCTACCCGTGGTTGCTGCATAACGCTTACGGTTCAGCTGCAGCCGAATGGAAATAGAGCGCGCGAAGCGCGCAGACCATAGCTCGGCTGTCTGCTGCAACCGTTTGTTGGGCAGCAAGCGCGACTCACCCTCCGACTTGCTCGTACGCTAATCTCATGGAGGGCTTTTCTGATCCCGGGTCGGCCGGTGCTCTGATTGTCATTTTCCAAGCCATCGCGTGCAACCGCTCGGGACCCAGCGTGGCGGCGAGTTCGGGCCGGAAGACCTTCACGGCCACCATGCGTTTGCGCTTGATGTCCTAGCAGGTTGCTGAAAAAGGCGCCAACGTGATCTCGATGGGCTGTGATTCCGAGTGAAAAGTCATTGCCCTCACATCGATCGTCGCTCTCAGGTCAAATGCGGAGGTCGCCGAACCGACGCGAACTCTCAAGAGACCCTTTTTCAGCAACCTGCTAGGCGAAATACACTGCCCGCAACCCGCCCGCGCCGAGTTCGCGCTCGATGCGGTATCGGTTGGCCAAGGCCGCCGCGAGTGCGTCAGGCGCGGAGGACGTTGCTCCACAGTATGGGTCGATACCGTATCGTGTGCTACTGGTTCTTCTTCGCTGCCCGAGGCACGGCCGGGTCGAAGTCCTCGATCATCCACGCGTCGGTTATCGCTTGCTCCACAGAGCAAACGAGGATCAAGCGCTGCCGCTCGGAAACCGTACACTCGGCCTTCGGGAGGGGCGGCGGGATGATGCGTCGGACGCTCCCGTCCTTGAGAGCCACCTCGAGCAGCCGGTTGGTTGCAGACTCCAGTACATAGATCGATCGGGAGTCAACTGATTTACCCGCCAAGCTCAGCCCTTGGTTGGCCTTAGCCTCGATGAGGAGTCGCACCGAATCGGGCGATGTGACGATCCACACCCCCCGCCTGCCGACCCGGTTCGAAAGCACGGCGACGCCTAGGTCATTCCCCAATGCGGTTGCTCCGAGCATCCACCCGAGGGAGTCCCTCAGCAGAAGCTCGTCGGCACCGGTGCGCGGGTCGAGAAAGTGGTAGTGCTGGTTGCCCTCGGAGCGCTTGTAGAGGATGTGCGGCCCCGGCGCCCAACTCAGTTGCAAGACGGCTCTGGCCTGATCGAACGTGACTTCGGTTCCGCCGTCTCGCGGCACCACCGCGACCCGGGATCGGCCGCCGAGAGTTGTGATGTAGGCCAACCGATCGCTTTCAGCTGACCAGGCCGGGACCGATGTCACATTCCCGCCGGACGTGACCTGGCGCGGCTCGCCGCCCTCGACCGGCATGACGAAGACGTCGCCCCCCTCGAACAGCTCTTGCCCCTGCGATTCCGGAGTTCGAAACTCCCTATAGGCGACCCACCTGCCGTCCGGCGACAGTTCCGCTGGGTAGCGCCGTGCCGTTCCTTGGGTCAGTTGCCGCGTCACGAACCGTCCACTGCCAGCGCCGGTCTCGGTGGCGGTCCACACGTTTGAGTACGTTTGGCTCCGCGGATAGGCGATGGCGCGACCGTCGGCCGCGAGGCTGAAGATTGGCGACGGAATGCCCCGTTGAAGGACGGCTGGCTCACCTCGGGCGCTGCCGTCGGAGCCCACCTGCAGGCGAAGAAGCTCGTCGCCGCGGAGGTAGTAGAGCGCTTTTCCGTCGGGCGACCAGCGCGGCGACCACGCGCCGGCGGAATCGCTCACTACCTTCGACCACACTCGCCGGCTGATGTCCAGTATCCAGATCTCGCCCCAGTTCTGCCCCCCGAGTACATCCGTCGAAAGTGCCAGGAAGGCGCCGCTCGGCGACCAATCTCCGTACCGCTTGTGGCCCGCTACGTTCGGGCCTTCGACCGACGTGGTGTCGAGCGAGGTCACGTCAACGAACCGGATGCGAGTCTGCTTTTCTGGATTCCAGCATGCCATTCGCGCGCCGTCAGGCGACCAAGCTGCGAGAATGCCGCAAGGCACCGAGCGCGCAGGGCCGCCCAAGCGAGGATAGATCGCGGCGACCACCCGTTCGGTACTGTCTACGCCGGTTACAAGCAGCGAGCGAGCATCGGGAGACCAGCGCATCGTGCCCACAAAAGCAAGACGCGCAATGCCGATAGTATTTCCGCCGACCCGGTCTCGCACGGACACAACCGCCGAATCAGGCGTTTGCCTCGCGATGGCGAGCAGGTCTCCCCCGGGTGCGATCTCAACGAGGAACACATCGCCGTCGAACGTGAGCTGCGTCTGCGTCGTCACGGTCACGACCGGTCCCGTCTGCGATCGCCATGCGAACACGATCGTGGCCACGACAGCGAGGAGCGCGGCCCCTGCGACCGTCGGTGCGACCCATCGCGGCCGCACTCCCACCACCAGCCGCGCCGAGGTCGGCGCCTGGCCACCACTCGGCGTCGCCAGCGCTTCCAGAACGTGCAGGATCTCCTCGGCACTCTGCGGGCGGTCGGCGGGGCGCTTCTCCAAACACGTCATCAGCAGCGATGCGAGGGCGGGCGGCACGGTCGCCCGGCGCGTCGAGATGGGCGCGGGGGCCTGACTCATGTGGGCGGCCAGGATCTGCTGCGCCGACATCCCCGTGAACGGAGGTTGCCCCGTGAGCAACTCGTAACCCATCGCGCCCACCGCGTAAATGTCCACGCGATGATCGAGGTGCGGGTCGGCGGCCGCCTGTTCGGGCGCCATGTACGCCGGCGTACCGAGCGCAACGCCTGCGGTCGTCACCCCTCCGGATCCGGTCGCCGCGCTCACCGCCTTGGCGATGCCGAAGTCCATCACCATCGGATGTCGTCCCGACAGCATGATGTTGTCTGGCTTCAGGTCACGGTGCACCACGCCCTGACCGTGGGCGTAGGCGAGCGCCTCGACGATTTCGGTGAGGATGCGCACCGCGTCGGGGATCGGCAGCTCGCCCTGCTCGGTAAGTCGCTGACGCAGCGAGACGCCCTCCACATACGGCATCACATAGTAGAGGAAGCCCCGGGCTTCGCCCGAATCGTGGAGCGGAAGGATGTGCGGGTGCTGGAGCCTCGCTGCAACCTCGATCTCGCGCGCAAACCGCTCGGGGCCGAGTGTGGCGGCGAGTTCGGGCCGGAAGACCTTCACGGCCACCATGCGCTTGTGTTTCAGATCCTCGGCGAGGTACACCGTCGCCATCCCGCCCGAGCCGAGTTCGCGCTCGAGGCGGTAGCGATCCGCCAAGGCTTCAGTGAGTGCGCGAGGCGCGGAGGGCATTGCTCCCTAGCAGGTTGCTGAAAAAGGCAGCGTTTCGGGAATTGTATTCGCGCGATCATTTAAGTATCGTGGCGCGACCTTCACAGCGAGTGCCCGATGCGTGGTGCGGACGAGCGGCAGGCCGTGTTGTTCAGCTACCGGTCGATCGAAGAGCGGATTCCTGCGGACCACCCGCTCCGCGCGATGCGCCGCCTGGTGGACCCCCTGCTGGTGGAGCTCTCGCCACGGTTTCAAGCGCTCTATTCCTCCATCGGTCGGCCGTCGATCCCGCCGGAACAACTGCTGCGCGCGCTCCTGGTGCAGGTACTCTACACGATTCGGAGCGAGCGCCAGTTGATGGAGCAGTTGGACTACAATCTGCTCTACCGCTGGTTCGTCGGCCTCACCCCGGATGACGCGGTGTGGGATCCGACGGTGTTCACGAAGAATCGCGACCGCCTCCTCGCGGGCAACATCGCGGAGGCGTTCTTCGACGCGGTCCTGAACATGGCGAACGCGCAGCAGCTGCTGTCGCACGAGCATTTCACCGTGGATGGGACGCTGCTCGAGGCGTGGGCCAGTCATAAGAGCTTTCGGCCGATGGAGGATCCCTCCCCGCCGCCGTCGGATGGCGACCCGAGCAATCCGAGCGTGAACTTCCGCGGCGAGAAACGCTCGAACACGACGCATCGCTCGGTGACGGATCCCGACGCGCGGCTCGTGCGGAAGACGCACCACGGGGCCGCGTTCCTCGGCTATCAAGCGAGCGTGCTCACGGAAAACCGGCACGGCCTGATCGTGCAGACCGACGTGCGCGCGCCCGAACATCACGCCGAACGCGACGCGGCCCTGGAGATGCTCACCCTGCTCGAACCGACGCGACGCCAGCGCACGCTGGGCGCGGACAAGGGCTACGATACGCCCGGCTTCATCGCCGACGTCCGCGCCCTGGGCTTCACGCCGCACGTGAGTCCCAACCCCATCCGCTATCGCGGCGGACGGAGCGCCGTCGATGGCCGCACGACACGGCATGTGACCTACGAGTGCAGTCAACGGAAACGGAAGCTGGTGGAGGAAGGCTTTGGCTGGCAGAAGTGCGTCGGGCTGCTCCGGAAGCTGCATCACCGAGGGCGCGACAAAGTCAGTTGGATCTTCGCGTTCACCAGTGCGGCGTACAATCTGGTGCGGCTGCGCAGCCTGCTCGCGCCGGCTCCGGCATGAGCGCGCACCGGTCGCGCACCGCCACGAGCGCCGCCACGAACCATCGAGCGGTGCGGAACGCATGCCTGCAGCGTTGTGCAGAGCACAGACTTCACGGATCTCGGCGCGCCGGTGCCAACTTCACGTCTTTGCGACCATTTTTCAGCAACCTGCTAACCAGGATTCTACAGCGGCCTTCACAGCTTGACAGCGACATCTGATGCGAACGCTCACCTGCGGAATCCCGATCTTCGCTCCGGCCTGCCGCCCACGCAAGCCGCTCCCGCAAAGTGGCCTGATCCTGCACGCTTCGAGCGCAGTGTCCCGAATTGGGCTGCGTACCCGGTTAGCATGAGACCGTTCGCGCGCCGAGCGCCGCGAACCCCGCGAACGCCACTCTCCTCCCCTCCGCACTAGATTCCGACCAACAATCGTTGCTCCGCCTCTTCGCTCCTCGGCTGCCCTCCCCAATGCGCATCCGCAAAGTCGGCATCATCGGCGCCGGCATCATGGGCCACGGCATCGCCGCCCTCGCGGCCTCCACCGGCATCCCCGTCGTCCTCCTCGACATCCCGGGCTCGGACGATCCCAGGTCTCCGGACCGGAACGCCCCCGCGAAGAACGCGCTCGCCAAGGGCCTCAAGGCCAGGCCCAGTCCCTTCTTCGACACCGCGGCCGCCGCGCTCATCACTACAGGCAACACCGCGGACCATCTCGACCTCCTCAAGGACTGCGACTGGATCTGCGAAGCCATCATCGAACAGCCCAAACCGAAGCAGGAGTTGTTCGCGAAGCTCGAGCCGCTCGCCCCCAACGCCATCATCTCGAGCAACACCAGCGGCATCCCGATGGCCACGCTTCTCGAGGGCCGATCCGCCTCGTTCAAGGAGCGCTTTCTCGGCACGCACTACTTCAATCCGGTGCGCTACATGCACCTGCTCGAGATCATCCCTTCGCCGCACACGGCGAGCGCGGTGATCGAGAGCGTCCGCCACCTCCAGGAACGCCTCCTCGGCAAGGGCATCGTCCTCTGCAAGGACGTCCCCGGCTTCGTGGCCAACCGGCTCGGCATCGGCGGCTGGGCCGCGGTGATGCGCCTGATGATGGAGTTCGACCTCACCATTGACGAAGTGGACGGCCTCACCGGCGCGCTGCTCGCGCGCGCGCGCAGCGCCACCTTCCGCACCGGCGACCTCTCGGGACTCGACACGCTCGCGCACGTCACCGCCGGGCTCTCGCACGCGACCGGTGAGGACTTCGCGCTGCCCTCGTGGGTCGGCGACCTCGTGAAGTCCGGCCGGCTCGGCGACAAGACCGGCGCCGGGTTCTACAGGAAGGACGGGAAGAACATCTTCACCCTCGACTGGAAGACCGGCGACTACGAGCCGCAGAAGCGGCTCACCACTCCCGCCATCGAGGAGGCGCTCAAGCTCCCCGCCGCCGAGCGGATCCGGAAGGCGCGCGGCATCCGCGGCAAGTACGGCGACTTCCTGCGCAAGCTCTTCGTCGAGACGTCACACTACGCCGCCACCAGGGCGCCCGAGCTGGCGTACGACATCGCGAGCGTGGACCGCGCGATGGAATGGGGGTTCGCCTGGGAGATCGGTCCCTTCAAGGTGATGGACGCGCTCGGGATCTCGTGGCTGCGGAACGAGTTCACCGCCGCGGGCAGGGACGCGCCACCACTCTTCGAGGCCGCGGGCAATGCCTTCTACAAGGAGATGAAGAAGGGCGTGATGATTCCGTCGCTCGCGGCGTTCACGACGCTCGCGCCGCCGTCGGAGATCGCCGCGCTCTCGTCGGCTGCGCGCGCGCCGGCGCGCGTGCCGCTCCCGAAGATCCCGGGGCAGATCGTGCTCGCGGAGACGCCCGTCCTCGACGAGAACGCCGAAGCCCGGCTCCGCGACGTGGGCGACGGCGTGCTCTGCCTCGAGTTCTGCGGCAAGATGAACACGCTCGGCCAGGGCGTGCTCGAGCTGCTCGCGCGCGCGATGGACCGCGTCGCGAGGGACAACCTCGCCGGCCTCGTCCTCGGCAACGACGATCCGCGCACCTTCACCGCGGGCGCCAACCTCGGCGGCGTGGCGCAGCTCGCGGCCGCGGGCGACTGGGCGACGCTCGAGCGCGCGTGCCGCGAGTTCCAGCGGTCGGTGATGAGCGTCCGCACCGCGCCCTTCCCCGTCGTCGCCGCGCCGTTCGGCGTCACCTTCGGCGGCGGCACGGAGTTTTCGCTCCACGCCGACCGCATTCAGGCGCACGCCGAGCTCTACATGGGACTGGTCGAGGTCGGCGTCGGCATCCTGCCGAGCGGCGGGGGAACGAAGGAGCTGCTCTTCCGGTTCACGAGCGCGCTCGCCCCGTATGAGGACGCCGACCCGTTCGACGCCGCGCGGCGCGCGTTCAAGCTCATCGCGCTCGCGCAGACGAGCACCAGCGCGCACGAGGCGCGGAAGATCGGATTCCTCCGCCCCGTGGCCGACCGCATCACGATGAACCGTGACTTCCTCATCGCCGACGCGAAGGCGCAGGTGCTGAATCTCGCGACCGACTACGTCGCGCCGCCGCTCCGCACCATCCGCGCGCTCGGCGCCGAGACGCTGGGGAATCTCAAGTACGCGCTTTTCGCGTTCCAGGAAGCGGGCCAGGCGAGCGCGCACGACGTGCGCATCGGGCAGGAAATCGCGTACGTGTTGGCGGGCGGCGACGGGCCGCCCCGCGACGTGAGCGAGCAGGACATCCTCGACCTCGAACGCGAGGCCTTCCTCAAGCTGCTCGGAACCGCGGAAACGCAGGCGAGGATCAAGTACATGCTGGAGATGGGGAAACCGCTGAGGAACTGACAACACCAACCGCGATCGTCCATTCCGAGCCATGACCCTCCCTTTCGAGCCTCCCGGTCCCGCGCTCTTCCCGCCGTTCCGCGGTGGCGGACGCCGGATCATCCTCGCCGTTCTCGCCGCGCTGTTCGTCGCGCTGTTCGGGCTGCCCGTGCTGACGGGCTTCGCGACCGACTGGCTCTGGTTCAGGGAGATCGGCTTCGAGCGCGTCTTCTTCACCTCGCTCCTCTGGCGCGGCCTGCTCTTCGTGGTGGGCGGCACTCTCGCCTTCGCGGTCCTGCACTTCAACGTCCGGCGGGCGCTCGGCGGCCCACGGGCTTTCCCGGCGCTCGTGGTGACCGGTACCGACGGCCGGCGCTTCGACCTGTCGCGCGTCTTCCCGAGGCTCCTCCTCGCGGCCACGCTCTTCGTGGCGTTCGTGTTCGGCGTTTCGATCGCCTCGCTCTGGATGACCGCGCTCAAGGGGCTCCACGGCGTGAGCGCCGGCGTCACCGATCCCCTCTTCGGGCGCGATGTCGGCTTCTACCTCTTCCGTCTCCCCGCCATCACGGCGGCGCTCAACACGCTCCTCGCGCTCACCACGCTGTCGCTCATCGCGACCATCGCGCTGTACGCGCTGCGCGGAGAGCTGGTGCTGCCGCCGCGGCGCGTGTCCGCCGGGCCCGGTGCCGCGCGGCACGCGGGCGCGCTGCTCGCGCTCTTCTTCGTCCTCACTGCACTCCGCCTCTGGTTCGCGGGCAGCGCGGACCTGCTCTATTCCACCACGGGCCCGCTGGTGGGCGCGAGCTACACGGACGTGCACGTGCGCCTGCCCGGCATCCGCCTCTCGGCGATTGTCGCGCTGCTCGCCGCGGCGACGGTGGCGTACGGGACGTGGCGTGGTACGCTCGTGCGCTTCGCGCTGATCGCCGCGGTCTCGTATGCCGGCCTGAGTCTGCTGGCGCGCGAGCTGGTGCCGAGGGCGGTGCAGAAGCTCGTCGTCTCACCGAACGAGCTGACCCGTGAGCGGCCCTACCTCGAGGCCCACATCACGGCGACGCGCCGGGCGTGGCGGCTCGACAGCGTCGCGACGCGCGACCTCGACGGCGACGTGCAGCTCACGATGGCCGACATCCGCGCGAACGCCGCCACCATCGGCAACGTGCGCCTCTGGGAGCGCGAGCTCCTGCAGCAGACGTTCTCGCAGCTCCAGGAGATCCGCACGTACTACGATTTCCGCGCGGTGCACGACGACCGCTACATGATTGACGGCAAGTACCGGCAGGTGCACCTCGCCGCGCGCGAGCTGAACACGTCGTCGCTCCCGACGCGCACCTTCATCAACGAGCGGCTGACGTTCACGCACGGCATGGGCATCACGCTGGCGCCCGTGAACGAGGTCACGCCGGAAGGGCTCCCGGTGCTCTTCATCAAGGACCTGCCGCCCGCCTCGAGCGTGTCCCTGAAGGTCACGCGCCCGCAGGTCTACTACGGCCAGCTCACGAGCAGCTACGTCTTCACGGGCACCGGGAACAAGGAGTTCGACTATCCCGCGGGTGAATCGGACGTCTACAGCAACTACACGGGCAAGGGCGGCGTCCCCATCGGCTCGTTCTTCTCACGCGTGCTCTTCGCCTGGCAGCTCCGGTCGCTCAACATGATCCTGTCGGACGACATCAAGGGCAACGCGCGCGTCCTCTATCGCCGGAACGTCGCCGAGCGCGCCAAGACGGCGCTGCCGTTCCTGGACTTCGACTCCGAGCCCTACCTGATGGTGACGGACGCGGGCGAGCTGAAGTGGATCCTCGACGCGTACACCTCGAGCAATCGCTACCCGTACGCACAGCGCACGACGGCCGGCACGAACTACATGCGGAACAGCGTCAAGGTCGTGATTGACGCCTACGACGGCAACGTGGACGCCTACATCGCGGATCCGGCCGATCCCGTCGTGCGGACGTACGCGCGCATCTTCGGCGGGATCTTCAAGCCGCTCGAGGCGATGCCCGCCGACATCCGGAGGCACATCCGTTATCCGGGTGATCTCTTCCGCGCGCAGACGGCGTTCTACGCGACCTACCACATGGTGCAGCCGCCGACGTTCTACCATCGCGAGGACCAGTGGCAGTTCCCGGCGCTGGCGGGACAACCGCAGAGCGCCACGGCGTTCATGCGCCACATCATCCTGCGGTTGCCGGGCGAACCGGCTCCGGAGTTCATCTACATGATGCCGTTCACGCCGCGCGGAAAGGACAACCTCTCGGCGTGGATGGTGGCGCGGATGGACGGCGAGCACTACGGGCAGCTCATGGTGTACCGGTTCCCGGAGCAGAGTCTCGTCTTCGGCCCGTCGCAGATCACGAACCGGATCAACCAGGACACGGAAGTCTCGCGACAGATCACGCTCTGGGACCAGAGCGGCTCGAAGGTGATCCGCGGCGAGCTGCTGGTGATTCCGATCGAGGAGTCGCTGATCTACGTGCAGCCGATCTACCTGCGCGCGGTGGGCGGAACGATTCCGGAGCTGAAGCGCGTGGTGGTCGCGCACGAGAACCAGGTGGTGATGGAGGAGACGCTGGAGCGGGGCTTGGCGGTGCTGTTCGGCGGCGGCGCGGTGGCGCGCGCGGGCGGCGCGGCGCGTGACACGGTCGTCGCGGCGGGTGGCGCGGCGGGTGGCGCGGCGGGTGGCGCGGCGGGTGGCGCGGCGGCGGGCGGTGCGACGCCGAGCGGCGTGTCCGCACTGCTCGTGCAAGCGCAGCAGCACTACGACCGCGCGTTGGCCGCGCAACGCGCGGGCAACTGGGCGGAGTACGGGCGCGAGATCGAGCAGCTCGGAGCCGTGCTGAGGCGACTGAGGGCAGGGAGGCCGTGACAACCGGGAGATCGCTACGATGCAAACCAGGGATGTCGTGATCGTCAGTGCCGTCCGTTCCGCCGTCGGCCGCGGAAAGAGGGACGGCTCGCTCGCCGCCGAGCACCCCGTCGAGGTCTCCGCGCTCGTGATGCGCGCCGCGGTCGAGCGCGTGAAGCTCGATCCGAAACTCCTCGACGACGTGCTGTGGGGCTGTGCGATGCCCGAGGCGTCGCAGGGCCTCAACACCGCGCGGCTCTGCATGCTGCGCGCGGGACTCCCCGTGGACGTGAGCGCGGCGACCATCAACCGCTTCTGCTCCTCGGGGCTCCAGACCATCGCGATGGGCGCGCAGGCGATCATGACCGGGATGAACGACGTCGTCCTCGCCGGCGGCGTGGAGATGATGAGCCAGGTGCCGATGTCGGGCTACCACACGCGGCTCGACCCGGCGATCACCGAGGACTACATCGGGATGGGCTTCACCGCCGAACGCGTAGCGCAGCGCTGGGGGATCACGCGGGAGATGCAGGACCAGTTCGCACTCGGTTCGCAGCAGAAGGCGAAGGCCGCGCAGCAGCGGGGCGCGTTCGCGGCCGAGATCGTGCCGATCCCCGTACGGCGCGTGACGTGGAGCGGGGCGCAGAAGACCGTCGAGGAGATCGCGTTCGCGACGGACGAGCTCGTGCGCGCGAACACGACGCTCGAGGGGCTCGCGAAGCTGCCGGCCGCGTTCAAGCCCGGCGGCACGGTGACCGCCGGGAACGCGAGCCCCTACTCCGACGGCGCGGCCGCGGTGCTTCTGATGAGCGCCGAGCGCGCGAAGGCACTCGGCCTCACGCCGCTTGCTCGGTTCGTCGCCTTCGCCACCGCCGGCGTCGCGCCGGACGTGATGGGGATCGGGCCGGTCAAGGCGGTGCCGAAGGCGCTCACGCGCGCCGGCGTCGCGCTCGGCGACGTCCGGATGATCGAGTTGAACGAAGCGTTCGCGGCGCAGGCGCTCGCCGTCATCAGGGATCTCGAGATGGACGCGAGCCGCGTGAACGTGAACGGCGGCGCGATCGCTCTCGGTCACCCCCTCGGCGCGACGGGCTCGAAGCTCACGACGCAACTCGTGCACGAACTGGGCCGCCGGGGCGGCGGACTCGGGATGGTCACGATGTGCGTCGGCGGCGGGATGGGCGCGGCGGGGATCTTCGAGGTGTTCGCGCGCGCGGCGTGAGCGTGGGGCCGGGCGCGCGCCGCGGCCGGAGGACGCAGCGCAATCACGCGGCGCGCCGCGGGCCCATCACGGGGTGCGCACCACTCGCGGCGTGCCGCGCCCTCAGCAGCGCGCGACCGGCTTCCTCGCCTTGGCCTTCTCGCCCTCGAGCGAATACCAGATCATGTCCGCGCAGTACTGGCCGAACGCCTGCATCGTCATGAAGAGGTCGTTCGAGCCGCAGCGGTTCGAGATGCGGATCGCGCCGGGGGGCTTCGTCGCCGGATCGCCGCTCGTGTACGTCACCGCGAGCTCCTGCATCGCGGTACAACTGAAGTCGGTGTTCGTGCCCGGCATCTGGTCGCACATCGCCTTCTCCTTCATCCGCATGCGGAGCGTCAGTGTGAGTGCCCCGCCGGCCGGTGCATCCGTCGTGCGAATCCCGTGCTCGCGCAGCGCCGCGCGCACCTTCGCCTCGAAATCGTCGCCCGAGCCGTAGCGGCGGTCGGGGCCGTAGTTCGACGACGTCTTCCCCGGCCCCCAATCGAAGACCAGCACGCACGGCCGGTCGTGGCAGGGCGCAGGGGCGGCGGGCTCGCCCTGAGCGATGATGGCCTCGGGGCCGAGCAGGCCGCCCAGCACGGCGACCGTACCGATGGTCCTCACGGTGGCGAAGCGCATAGCGTTTTCCTCCTCCGCGGAATATGATGCACGTCATACACTGCTGCGAGCACCGACGATGAGTCTCCGCGCCACTCTCCGCGACCACCTCCTCACCATCTGGGCGGGCGAACCCTGGTACGGCTCCCCGAGCAAGAAGATTCTCGAGGACGTCACGGCCGCGGAGGCGAGTGCGCATCCGCTCGCGGGCGCGCAGTCCATCTGGGAGGCAACCCTGCACATGGTTGCGTGGACCGAGGAGGTCGCGAGCCGGCTCAGAGGAAACGCCGCGAAGATGCCCGAGCGCGGCGACTGGCCGGCCGTGACTGCGACGAGCGCCGAGGCGTGGACCGCCACGACCGACGCGCTGCGCGCCGCCCGCTACGCGCTCCTCGACGTGGTCGACAAATCACACGAGGAGGATTTCTACCTGCAGGTGCCCACGTCGCCCGGGGCACCGGACCCCAAGAAGTACACGCGCGCCGAGACGGTCTCGGGGCTGGCCGAGCACGACGTGTACCACCTCGGACAGATCGCGATGCTCAAGAAGGCGTTGCGGGCGAAGCCGGCGAACTAGCGCCCCGACAGCGCGCGCCCGCGGCGGCGCCGCGTCCCCGCGGAGCCGGGCCGAGCCTACGTCGCCGCGGGGACGGTCTCCGGGACCGCGACGGCTTCCACTTCGACGGTGATCCTGACGTCGTCGCCGACGACGAAGCCGCCGGTCTCGAGCGCGACGTTCCACGTGAGCCCCCACTCCTTGCGGCTGAGCTTCGCACTCGCGGCGAGCGCGGCGCGCGTGCTCCCCCACGGGTCGGTCATCGGCGCGGTGAACTCGCCCGTGAGCGTCACCGGCCTCGTGACGCCGCGGATCGTGAGGTCGCCGCGGATCGTCACATCAGCGCCCTGCGCCGCGATCTGCGTCGAGCGGAAGGTGATCTTCGGATGCGTGGCCGCGTCGAAGAAGTCCGCCGAACGCAGGTGCTCGTCGCGCGGCGCCGCATTCGTGTCGATGCTCGCGACGTCGAGCGTCATCTCCACCGACTTGAGGGTGCCGTCGGGGTTGGTCTCGCCCGTGCCGGTGAACTGCGAGAAGCGACCGCGTACGGTCGAGATCATCAGGTGCCTCACCGCGAAGCCGGCGGTGCTGTGGCTGGGGTCGAGGGTCCACTTCATCGGATGCGCTCCTTCTGCCGGGAACTGCAACAGCGAGCAGACGGTGTACGGTTCACGGTTGCACTACTATCTCAGTACTAAGATTCTAGAATATGAGACAAGAACTGTCAAGCCCCCGAGGCCGGCCGCCGGGCAGCCGCCTTGCCGAGCCGCTTGAGCAGCCCGGTCGCGGCGCGCTGCTCGGCGCGCGTGAGCCCCGCCATCGCGTCGTGCAGCGCCGCCGCGTGCGCCGGAAAGATCTCGCGCATCAGCTTCGCCCCCCGCTTCGTGAGCGCGGCATAGCGGGCGCGCCGGTCCGACGGGCAGGCGAGCCGCTCCACCAGCCCGCGCGACGCCAGCCGGTCCACGAGAAAGGTGATGCCCCCGCTCGAGACGAGGATCCGCTTCTGCACCTCGCCCAGGAGGAGCGGGCCCTTGTGGTAGAGCGCCTCGAGGATCGCGAACTCGGCGCCGGTGAGCCCGTGGCGCTCGACGTCGGCCTTCGAGACCTCGCTCACCGCGGAGAACGCGCGGGCGAGCACGACCCAGAGCTTGAGGGCCGCGGCGGTCGGGGGGTCCGCGACGGACGGCGCGCCGAGCGCCGCGCGCCGCCGCGTCTTCGCCGTCACACCTGAAGACGATGTCATCTTAGTTCTAAGATAACTGGAACGTCCGCCGCCGGCGAGCCGGCGGAGCGGCGGCGGAGCACCCCGCCCCGCCTGCGACGCCTCGCCCTCGCTCACATCGCGACGTTCGGCCGCGCCGGCGGCTCGTCCTTTGTCGGCACGATCGGCGGCTGCCCCGCCGCCCTCAGCAGCGCGTTGAGCTTCGGGAGCATCGTGTCCAGCGACTTCTTCATCCGCACGAGCTGCCCCTCGAGCCGGGGCGAGAGCGCGTTGAACACCTCGTACGCCTGCGGCGGCGGGCGACGGTCGCCGCTCCCGATGAACCCCAGCAGCGCGGCGAGCTGGTTGTTGAGGCGCACCGGGAAGTTGAGCGGGTCCTGGCCGCTCCGGTTCTTCGTCTGGTAGACCGAGTCCTCCACCGCGTGGAGGGAGTCGGCAAGGGTCTTCGCGAGCGGCGCGAACTCGCTCGTCGCGGTCATCTTCGGCGTGCGGTCGTCGAGCTGCCGATAGACGCTCCGCATCGTCTTCACCGCGTCGTTCGCCTCGGTCACGCGGTCGCGCACCTTGATGGCCAGCTGGTGCTGCGCGACGAGGTCGGCGTCCGTGGCCTTCGCGCGCGGGTCGCGCTTGATGACGAGTGGCTGTGTGATCGGCTTCTCGGCGCCGACGGTGAGCCGCACGGTGTACGTCCCCGGCGCGGCGAGCGGGCCCTGCACCCCACCCGCCCAGAAGATCATCCCCTGGAAGCTCGACGCGTCGGGATAGCGCAGGTTCCACTGATAGCTGTTGACGCCGGCGCGCGTGGTGACCGTGGGCGCGCCGCCGAAACCGCCGCGCCCGCCGCCTGCGGCGGCACCCTCGCCCCCGCCGCGGCCACCCGCCGCGCCGGGCTGGGAGTCGGTGGACGCGAACTTCCTGATGAGTTTCCCGGCGGCGTCGAGGAACTCGATCGTCACCGGCTGGTTCGCCTGCGCGAGGCGGTACATCACCGTCGCCGGCGCGCCGCCGGCGCGGATCACCGGCGCCGGCCGGTAGAAGTAGTTCTTCCCCGCCGCGAGTGCGACCTCGGGCGCCTCACGCAGCGGCGTCAGGTTCTCCATCACCCAGAAGGCGCGCCCGTGCGTCGCGATCACCAGGTCGTCGTGCTTGAGCGCGATGTCGTGCACGGGAACGGGCGGGAGGTTGCGCTGGAGACTCTGCCAGTGCCCTCCGGCGTCGTACGAGAGCCAGACGCCGCGCTCGGTCGCCGCGTAGAGCAGGCCCGGCCGCACGAGATCCTCGCGGATCGCCCGGGTGAACTCGGTCCCCGTGATGCCGTCGGTGATCTTCGTCCACGTCGCGCCGTAGTCCGTGGTGCGGTAGAGATAAGGCGCGAAGTCGTCCATCTGGAAGCGGTTCGCGGCGACGTACGCCGTGCCCGCGTGATGCGGCGACGGATCAATGATCGAGACGCGCGTCCACTCCGGGAATCCCCTCGGCGTGACGTTCCTCCACGTCTTCCCGCCGTCGCGCGTGACGTGGATCAACCCGTCGTCGGATCCGGCCCAGATGAGCCCCGGCGTCACCGGCGACTCGGCCGCGGCGAAGATCGTCGCGTAGTACTCGACCGACGTCTGGTCCTTGGTGATGGGCCCGCCGCTCGACCCGAGCGTCCGCGGGTCGTGCCGCGTGAGGTCGGGCGAGATCACCTGCCACGTCCTGCCGTCGTCGCTCGACTTGAAGAGCACGTTCGCGCCCACGTACAGCACGTGCGGATCGTGCGGCGAGTTCATGATCGGATAGGTCCACTGGAAGCGGTACTTCGCGTCCTGCGCGTCGTGGCCCATCGGGTTGAGCGGCCACGGGTCGAGTCGCTCGGAGAGCCCGGTGCGGCGATCCTGCCGCTGGAGGACGCCGCTGTAGTTGCCGCCGTAGGTGATGTCGGGGTCGAGCGGATTCGACGCGACGTACCCGGACTCGCCACCCGCCACGCCGTAGAACTCGGAAAAGGGAGAGGGCGCCGCGCCGCCGCCGCGCCCACCACCACCCCCACCGCCGCCGCGCCCACCGCCACCGGCCACGCGCACCGGCCCGCACGAGGTGCCGGCGTCCTGCTTGGCGCCGCAGACGTGATACGGGTAGTGGTTCGTGAGATGGACGTGGTAGTACTGCCCGGTCGGGATCTGGACGCGGACGGCGGTCGTGCCGCCGTCCGTCGTGAGGATCGCGCCGTTGTCGTGAGCGACGGCGAGCCGCTTCGGATCGTCGCTCGCCCACCAGATGTCGTGGTTGTCGCCGCCACCGAAGCCGCGACCGAACGACTTCCCGCCGTCCCGGGACCAGAGCTGGCCCACCTGGGGGGCGACGACGACGTTGGTGTCTTTGGGATCCGCGTAGATGTTCGTGTAGTACCAGGCCCGCTGGCGCAGATTGCGGTCGCCATTGAGAAACGTCCAGTTCGCGCCGCCGTCGTCGGAGCGGTACACGCCGCCCGCCGGCTCGTGCTCGATGATGGCCCACACCCGGCTCGGCTTCGCCGGGGAGACCGCGACGCCGATGCGGCCGAGCACGCCGGTGGCGGGAAGTCCCGGATTCCGCGTGATCTCCGTCCAGTGCTCGCCGCCGTCGGTCGTCTTGAAGATCCCGCTCCCGGGCCCGCCGCTCCAGAGCTGCCACGGCCTTCGCCACGCCTGCCAGAACGCCGCGTAGAGCACGTTCGGGTTCCCCGGCTCCACGATGAGATCCGCGATGCCGGTGGAGTCGTTGCGGAAGAGCACCTTGCGCCAGGTGCGGCCGCCGTCGGTGGTCTTGAAGACGCCGCGCTCGGCGTTGGGGCCGAAGACGTGCCCGAGCGCGCCGACGTACACGATGTCGGGGTTCGTGGGATGGATGCGCACGCGCGAGATGTACTGCGTCTCCTTCAGGCCGACGTACGTCCACGTCTTGCCGGCATCGGTGGTCTTCCAGACGCCGTCGCCGTGGGAGACGTTTCCTCGGATCGGCGTCTCGCCGCCGCCGACGTAGACGACGTCGGGGTTCGACTCGCTCACCGCGATCGCGCCGATGGTGCCGCCGAAATACTTGTCGGTGACGGGCACGACGGTCGTGCCGCCGTCGGTCGTTTTCCAGACGCCGCCGCCGGTGGTACCGAACCAGTACTCCTTCGGCCGCGCGACGGAGCCGGCGACGGCGACCATCCGGCTCGTGCTGTTGGGGCCGATGTTGCGCCACTGGACGCCGAAGAACGCGGTGTCCACGGGGCCGGCGACGGTCGGGGGGCGCGGGGTCGCCCGCTGGGCGCACAGCACCGCGGGGAGAGCGAGCACGGCGAACGCGCCGCGCGCAAGGCGTGAGTGACTCGGCATCGGGGGATTCCTCCAGGCGCGCGATGACCTTCCGGGCGCGCTGACGTTCAAGATCGCCGCTCCGCGTGGGGAGGGCCAGTGCGCGGCAGACTCATCGCGCTTCGGACGTCACGCGCGGAACACGGTGGAAGTCGCGGGGTTCCGCAGAACGGGCCTCGGGTGCATAGTCTAAGGATACCCTCGCCGCGGACGCGGCCGGAGCACTCAACAATGACCATTTGCGCAGTCCGCCGCATCCTCGCCGTCCGCGCCGTCCGCGCCGTCCGCGCCACTCGCGCCACTCGCGCGACTCGCGCACTCGGCGTCGCGGCGATCGCGTCGATCGCGGCCCTCGCCCTGGCGTGCGCCACACGGCTCTCCGCCGCGCAGGGCATCCCGGACCGCCTCGCCGACTCCACCTTCTGGCGGATGATGACGGAGATGTCGGAGCCCGGCGGCTACTTCCGGTCCGACAACTTCATCTCGAACGAGGCGTCGTTCCAGTGGGTGATCCCCGAGCTGCAGCGCGTCGTCAAGCGAGGCGGCGTGTACCTGGGCGTCGCGCCCGACCAGAACTTCACCTACCTCGTGGCGCTCCGGCCGAAGATCGCGTTCATCGTGGACATCCGGCACCAGAACGCGATCCAGCACCTGATGTACAAGGCGCTCTTCGAGCTGTCGGCGGATCGCGCGGACTTCGTCTCTCGGCTCTTCTCGCGCGCGCGCCCCAGGGGGCTCGACTCGTCGTCCACCGCCGAGGCGCTCTTCCAGGCGTTCGCGCCCGTCGCGCCGGACAGCACGCTCTACCGGAAGACTCTGGCCGCGATGAAGGACCGTCTGATGAAGGGGCACAACTTCGCGCTCACGGACGAGGAGCTGCGGTTGCTCGAGTACGTATTCGATGCGTTCTACAGCGCCGGGCCCGCCCTCACCTACAACTTCGGCCAAGGCCGCGGAGGATACGGTGGGGGGTTCGGCCGCGGGATGCCGTCGTACGAGCAGCTGATGATGGAGTCGGACGGCCAGGGCGTGAACCGCGCGTATCTCGCGAGCGAGGCGAACTACCGCGTGCTCAGGGATCTCGAGACGCGGAACCTCGTCGTGCCGCTCACAGGGAACTTCGCCGGCGACAAGGCCGTGCGCGCCGTCGGAGAATGGGTGCGGGAGCGTGGCGCCACCGTGACGACGTTCTACACGTCGAACGTCGAGCAGTACCTGTTCCAGCAGAACGACGAGTGGAGCCGCTGGCACAGGAACGTCGCGACGCTTCCGCTCGATTCGTCGAGCACGTTCATCCGCTCGCTCTCGCAGGGCGGGGGCGGCTGCGGCGCCGCGTTCCGGCAGCAGAGCCAGTGGTCGCGCTCCATCCAGCTCCTCTCCTCGATGATCGAGCAGGTGAAGGCGTTTCAGGACGGGCGCGTGCAGTACTACTGCGACGTCATCCGGATCTCGCGACAGTAGTTACCTGGCCGGCGGGTCCGGAATGCTGATCTGCGCGACGGTCTTGAGCGAGCCATCCGGCTGCCGCTGGCTGATCGCGAGCACGTACCCCGAGGACGCCGTAATCCCCCCGGTGAACCGGGGCAACCTCCGGATGAGAGAACCGTCTGCATGAGACGTGCGTGAGAAAGTGGGTTTTGCGGCAGCGCGATCACGACCGCAACACGCGTCGCGGCCCGTCATCGGCTACTTGCCGGTCCGGTACGGCGAGTCTGAGTAGGGTGATCCATCATCGCTGTCGTCACCATATACGATGCGAGGCGCTGCGGCCTTCCTTGAAGAGACGGTCGGCGGGGCATCGCCGGCCAATTGGCGACACAGGTCGAGAATGCCGTCGCTCAGGTGCTCGCCATAGCGCAACAAGTTCACCGCGCGCGCCCGCTGCGAGAGTAGATACGCGAGGAATGGCTTGTCGGCTTTGGCGGCGTTGCAGCGTTTGCACGCCAGGACCAGGTTGTCGCGCCTGTCGTATGCCGTTTGTCCGCGACGCGGCGTGACGTGATCGAGTGTGAGACTGCGGGGAGTCCACTTGACCCCACAGTACGCGCACACCGGCCCGTGTCGCGCCAGAAGCCACCGCCGGGTTTCGGCGTACGCGGCGCGACCGGTCGGCACCGAGGTGCTGTGGCGCGAAACCGTGTGCGCCGATCGGTTGCGGCGCGCCGACCGGCGTCGATTCACTCAGCCCAGCTTCGGATGGCGCAGGTGCCAGCCCGTCGCCACCTGATACCGGTGCGCGACTGAGAGGATCTTGTCGTCGGCGAAGAGCGCGCCGATGACGGTCGTGCAGAGCGGCTGCGGGTGTTCGTCGTCACGCCACGCGTAGGGCACGACCGCGGCCGGGTGGCCGGTCTGGTTCGTGAGTCCGACGTCGCCCGTGCCGCTCACGTACAGGTCGAGGTCCTTCATGAACTCGGCCATCTCGCGCATCAGGATCAGCCGGCGGCGCTGTCCCTGGATGAAATCGAGCGCGGTCGCCGTCCGCCCGCGCGCGAAGCGGTTGACGTTGTTCGTGCCTTCCACCGCGGGGCCGGGATCGACGAGAGGTTCGCCCGCGCCGCGACCTGCGCCACCACCGCCGCCACCACCGCGCCCACCACGTCCCGCCGCCGTGCTGTCGCCGGGCGCGCCCCGCCCACCACCGCCGCCACCACCGCGCCCGCCCCCGCGTCCGCCTCCACGACCGCCCGCCGCGGCGAGCGAGTCGGTGAGCACCTTGAGGTCAATGCTCATCTCCTGTGCCTTCTTCGTCACGTAGTAGTCGAACGCGGCGGCGGACTCCACGCCGAGCCCGCCACCACCGCCACCGGCGACGGCCGGCCGCGCGCCCACGGACTTCGGGTTCGCGCCCAGCTCGCGGAGCTTGTCCACGAACTCCTTCGGCGCGCGATCGTCGAAGCCGATGCGGAGCTTCGAGAGATCCGCGTTGCGGTCGAACTGGAAGGGTGCGGTCACGGTCGCGGGGTCCTTCTCGTCGGCGCCGTGAATCGCGTTGAACACGAGCGCGCAGTCCTCGATCGTCCGGCAGATGGGTCCCGCCTTGTCCATGCTCCACGCGAGCACCATTCCGCCGTGGCGGCTCACGCGTCCGAATGTCGGCCGGAGCGCGGAGAGCCCGCAGCGGATCGTGGGCGAGACGATCGAGCCCTGCGTCTCGGTGCCGATCGCGAAGGCGACGCAGCCGGCGGCGGTGGCCGACGCGGGGCCGGCGGAGGAGCCGCTCGATCCCTGCGCCGTGAACCAGGGATTCTTCGTCTGCCCGCGGAACCAGCGGTCGTTGTTCGCGAAGAGGCCGGTCGCGAGCTTCGCGATGAGGATCGCCCCTGCGTCGCGCATGCGCACGACGAGCTCGGAGTCCACGTCAATGACCTGGTTCTCGAAGTCCTTCGAGCCCCAGGTGGTCGGGTAGCCCTTCACGGCGAAGAGATCCTTCACGCCCCACGGAATGCCGTGGAGCGGCCCGCGGTAGCGGCCGGCCCTGATCTCGTTCTCCGCTTGCTGCGCGGCCTCGCGCGCGGGGCCCTCGAGGATCGTGACCGCGCAGAGCAGCGTGGGGTTGAAGCGCTTGAGCCGGGTGAGATAGATGTTCGTGAGCGTGACGGGCGAGAGCTTCTTCGCCTCGATGAGCGCGGCGAGGCGATGCACCGGGAGGAACGCGATCTCCTCTTCGCTCGCGGGAACGGCTCCGCTCCACTTCTCGACCCTGAACTTCGATCGCTCGAAGCTCGCCCGCCCGCGCTCCTTCGCGAGCTTCTCCAGGAACGCGCCCGTACCGCCGGGATACGCCTGAAACTGCATCGCGGGCGGTTCGCCCTGGCCGAGCGGCGGGAGCGGCGGCGGCTGCTGCTGCGGGTTCGGCGTGGGCGCTTGCGCGGATGCCGCGGAGGCACCGACGCCGAACGTGCCCGCGGCGGCCGCCGCGGTGGCGGCGAGCAGGAGGAAGCGGCGGCGGTCCATCTCGCTCGAGATCTCCTCCTCGGTCAAGTACGACTCGAGGTCCGCCAGGCCAGGCGCCATCGTTATTTCAGACATCAGATCGCTCTCCAGTTGTCCGCTCCCCAATGTTCCCCACCGCTCCGCCGCCGACTCCGAACCCGCGACAGCACTCAGTGCTTGCTCGACTTCGTCCCCGGCTCTTCCTCCTGCCAGTAGAACGGCCCCGCCTTTTTCTGCCGCGGCCAGATCTCATCGAGCGAGTTCCCATCGTAGAGCCGTCCGTTCTTCATCACGTAGCGGATGGCCGTCGTGTTGCGGAGGTTCTGCAGCGGGTTCCGGTCGAGCACCAGCAGGTCCGCCATCTTCCCGACCTCCACCGAGCCGACGTCCTTCTCCAGCCCGATCGCCTGCGCGCCGATGATCGTCGCCACGCGCAGCGCGTCGTGATTCGACATCCCGCCCATCGCGATGTTCCACAGCTCCCAGTGGAAGCCAAGCCCCTGGAGCTGCCCGTGCGAGCCGACGCCCACGATGCCGCCCGCCTCGACGATGTTCTTCATGTCGATTCCGACGTGCTTCATGATGTACTGGTTGTCGTGGAACCAGCCGGCGCTCGCGCCCGTGGTCACCGCGCCCGCCGAACCGCCGCGGCGCAGGATCTTCCCCTCGAGGTCGGCCCACGGCGTGAAGCGCTTCAGCTTCGCGTCGTTCAGCAGGTCTTCCTTCTCATACCAGTAGTTCTCCGCCCACGGCCCGCCGTAGGCGACGATGATCGTGGGCGTGTAGGCGATCCCCGATTCCTTCAGCAACCGGATGAGATCGGGCTGGAGCGGGAAGGTCGGGATGGTGTGCTCGTGGCCGCTGTAGCCGTCAATCATCTCGGTCACGTTCATCTTGATGTCGAGCGAGCCCTCGGTCGTGGGCATCAGCTTGAGCTCGTTCGCCGCCTGGATGATCCACTGCCGCTGCTCGCGGTTCCCGGCGACGTACTGCTTGAGCGTCTTGGTGTCGTAGTAGTCGCTGTAGCGCCTGAGCACCTTTCGCGCGTGCTCGAGGTCGCGGATGTTCTCGGCGCCGAACACGCCCGGGCCGGTGGAGTAGATGCGCGGCCCGACGAACTTGCCGGCGGTCACCTGGTCCTCGTAGGAGAGCACGTCCGTGGAGCCCGTCTGCGGGTCGCGCGCCGTGGTCACGCCGTAGGCGAGGTTCACGACGTAGCTCCACACGGGCTCGCGGTGGACGCCGGCGGCGAGGCGCAGGTGCGCGTGCGTGTCCACGAAGCCGGGGACGATCGTCTTGCCCTTCACGTCCACCACCCGCGCGCCCGCGGGGATCCGCACGCTCCCGCTCCGGCCGACCGCGCTGATCCTGTTGTTCGTGATGACGATGTCGGCGTTCTCGAGGACTTCTTTCCCTTTCATCGTGACGACGCGCGCGCCCTTGAGCACGGCGGACCCGGAGGGGATGTCGCGCGGCGCCGTGATCCGGATGCGCGTCTCTGCGGGCGTGAACTGCGGAAGCTGCGCGCCGCCGCGGCCGCCGCCGCGGCCACCCGCGCCCGGCGCGCCGGATGTGTCACCGCCCCCGCCGGCGCCGCGGCCCGCGTTGGCGCGCCGCACCGAATCGTCGAACGCCCTGCCGCGGTCAATGTCGTAGACCACGTGCGCGTTGCCGATGGACCAGTGCACGGTCTTTCCGTCGGCGCCCCACGACGGGAACTGCGCGCCGATGTCGGTGAGCTTCTTCGTGGGGAAGGTGGACTGGTCCGGCGTCGCGCCGATGCTGACCGTCGGCTCGGTGCCGCCGACCCACGGAATGGTCACGAGGTAGAGGTCGCTCTGGATCTGCGCTAGCGCCTGTTCCCCGTTGGGTGAGATCTTGAGCCAGCTCGCGCCGCCGCCCCGTCCGCCGCCCGCACCACCGCCGCCCGTGACGCGGACGTGCGATTTCACGTCGGTGCCATCCCACCGCATCGAGACGAGCCCTCGCCCGCCGCCATAGGCGTAGACGCGGTCGCCGTCCTTCGTAAAGTGCGGGCTGGAGATGCCGCTCGAGGGCGCGATGAAGGTCGCCTCGCCGCCCGCGGCCGGGACCCACACGAGGTCTTCCGCGCCGCCGCCACGTCCGCCGGCGCCGAGTGATTCGCGGAACGCGCGGGCCGGCCCACGGATCGCGACCACGCGCTGGCCGTCGGGTGAGAACACCGGTTCCTGCCAGAACGCCGACGCCGTCGTGAGCCGCTGCGGGCGTGCGCTTCCGTCGGCGCGCACGCGATAGAGCGCGCCACCCTCTTCATTGCTCCACGTCGTGTACGCGATCCACTGGCCGTCGGGGCTCCACGCCGGCTGGTACTCGCCCACCGCGGCGTCGGTTGCGCGGCGCGGCGTCCCGTTCGGGTAGTCCATCAGGTAGAGCTGATCGAGCGCCACGAAGGCGAGCCTTCGTCCGTCAGGCGACGCCACCGCATCGCGAATCTGCTTCGCCACGAAGGTCGCGGAGTCGCTCATCGGGTACTGGAAGCGCACCGCCGGGCCCAGGGCCTGCACCACGTCGGCCTCGAACGGGATCTCCGCCGGCGCGCCGGCCTCCGCCACCGGCACCTTCCAGAGCCTGCCGTTCCACGTCGCGATGAGGTAGCGCGAGTCCGGCGTGAAGCTCATCCCCGGGTAGACGTCGAGCGACGCGCGCGACTCCTGGTCGTCGCGCTGTACGGGGTAGACCAGCCAACGCTCTTCGCTCGAGCGAAGGTCGCGAAGGCGGAGCCGCGTCTCGTCAATGTGGCGCGTGCCGTAGACGAGCCATCGCCCGTCCGGCGAGAGCGTCGGCCGGAACGCCGAGCCCCAACGGTTCTCCCGCACGTTCGTCGTGCCCGATTCGCGGTCGTAGACGGCGAGGTCGTAGTCGCTCATCGGCGTGTTGTAGATCCAGCTGCCGCGCCGCTGCGCGAACCAGACGTAGCGCGCCTCGCGTCCGAACGCGGCGCCCATCTCGCGGATCACGTCGGCGCCGCCGCCGCCGCGCCCCGCGGCCGCGGGCTCCGCGGCCGGGCGAATCACCTGCTGCCCCTGCCCGCCCTCGGTGTGGAACATCCAGAGCTTGGTGCCACGCGAGACGATCACATACTTCCCGTCGGGCGTGAACTCCGGCGACTCGTACGAGTTCGTCTTGCCGCGCGTGACCTGGACGGTGTCCTTCTTGTCGAGCGAGAGCGTCCAGACGTTCCACCCGCCGTCCTTGTCGCTCACGAACACGACCTTCCTGCCGTCGGGGGAGAAGCGCGGCTGGCCGTCCATCCCCATCCCGCGCGTGAGCGGCGTGGCCTTGCCGCCCGTGATCGGCATCGTGTAGAGATCGCCCAAGAGGTCGAACACGAGCGTCTGGCCATCGGGGCTGACGTCCACCGACATCCAGTGGCCGACTTTCGTGGTGAAGTTGATGGTCCGGCTCGGCTTGAGCGGGAGCCCTTCCTGCATCGGGTCGCGGGGCGGCTGCGGGCCGCCGCGCTGCGCGAGGAGCGACAGCGGAAGGATCAACGAGACGCCGGCGACGACGCGCAGAAGGCGAGCGGTGAACGTGGACATGGTGGACTTCCCTGGTTGAACGGTTGTGCCAGCCCGGCAATTGTGCGCGTTCGAGCGCTGAATAACTAGATTGGCCGCCATGGGCCGCCCCGGCAGCGACCGCCTCCTGCCATTCCCCCGGCTCGACGAGGCTCCCCGCTTCAGCCCCGACGACGCCCGCGCGCTGGCGCGCGCACACTGGGCGCTCGACGTGACGGCGAGCGCGCTGCCCAGCGAGCGCGACCAGAACTTCGTGCTCCAAGCGACGTCCGGCGATCGCCTCGTGCTGAAGATCGCCAACGCGTCGGAAGACCGCGCGATGCTCGATGCGCAGCAGCGGGCGATGGCGCACCTCTCGCGGACCCTGAGCATCGTGCCGCGCGTGGTGCCGGCCGCGAGCGGCGCGAGCATCATCGAAGTGCCCGGGCCGCACGACCGGCGCCACTCAGTCTGGGCGATCACGTGGCTCCCGGGAGTGCCGCTGGGAACGGTCTCGCCACGCCCGGCCGCGCTGCTCGAGGATCTGGGGCGCGCTGCGGGCGCCGTGAGTCGCGGACTCGCGGATTTCGACCACGACGCGATCCACCGCGAGTTCTACTGGGATCTCACCCACGCGCGCCGCCTCACTGACGAGCACCGCTCGGCGATCGGTGGTCGCGAGATCGGAACGGCCGTGGAGGCGCTCACGCGCGGGTTCGACCGACACGCGGCGCCGCTTCTCTCCGGCCTCCGCCGGTCCGCGCTGCACGACGACCTCAACGACTTCAACGTGCTGGTGGACGACGGCGGTGGGGGGCGCGGCCTCCGCGTGAGCGGCATCGTGGACTTCGGGGACATGGTCTTCGGGTACGCGGTGGCCGAGCTGGCCGTCGCCGTCGCGTACGCGATTCTCGATGCGCCGGATCTGCTGGCCGCCGCTGCGCACGTCGTGCGCGGCTATCACGCGATGCGTCCGCTGGAGGACGCCGAGCTGGGCGCGCTCCAAGGGCTCGTCGCGATGCGACTCTGTGCCAGCGTCTGCATCGCCGCCTCGCAGCAGCGCGCGCGGCCGGACAACGCGTATCTCGGGATCAGCCAGGAACCGATCCAGCGCGCGCTGCCCAGGCTCGCCGCGATTCCCTTCGATCTCGCGGAGGCGGTGTTTCGCCAGGCGTGCGGGCCGGCGCCGGCCGGCGCGAGCGTTTCGGAGCGCGCGCCCACAAAGGCGGAGACGCTCGCGGCGCGCGCGCGGCACATCGGCCGGAATCTCGGCATCTCCTACAGCAACCCGGTCAGGATCGTGCGCGGCTGGAAACAGTACCTGTTCGACGACGAGGGACGGCGGTACCTGGACGCGTACAACAACGTCGCGCACGTCGGGCACTGCCATCCGCGCGTCGTGCGGGCGGGCGCCGAGCAGATGGCGCTGCTCAACACCAACACGCGCTACCTGAGCGATCTCCTTCCCGAATACGCTGAGCGCCTTTCCTCGACGCTCCCGGAACCGCTCCGCGTCTGCTTCTTCGTCAACTCGGCGAGCGAGGCGAATGAGCTGGCGCTCCGGCTCGCGCGCGCGCACACAGGGCAGCGCGACATGATCGTGCTCGAAGCCGGGTATCACGGGAATACGACGGCGCTGATCGAGTTGAGCCCATACAAGCACGCGGGGCCCGGGGGCGGCGGCGCGCCGGAGTGGGTGCACGTCGCGCCGGTGCCCGACGTCTACCGCGGGGCGCACAGGCGCGGCGACCGCGAGGCGGGCCCCAAGTACGCGCGGCACGTCGCGGAGATCGTCGCGCGCCTGCGCGCGGACGGGTGCGGGCTCGCGGGATTCATCGCCGAGACGTGCCCGAGCGTCGGCGGACAGATCATCTTCCCCACCGGCTATCTCGCCGAGGCGTACCGGCACGTGCGCGGGGCCGGCGGCGTCTGCATCGCCGACGAGGTGCAGACCGGGCTCGGCAGGATGGGGACGCACTTCTGGGCCTTCGAGGCACAGGGCGTCGTCCCCGACATCGTCGTGATGGGGAAGCCGCTCGGCAACGGGCACCCCATCGGCGCGGTGGTGACGACCGCGGAGATCGCCGCCTCGTTCGACAACGGGATGGAGTTCTTCAGCACCTTCGGCGGGAACACCGTCTCGTGCGCGATCGGCATCGCCGTCCTGGACGTGCTGCGCGACGAGGGGTTGCAGGCGCACGCGCTCCGCGTGGGCGAGCGGATGCTCGCCGGGCTGCGGCCGTTCGTCGAGCAGTTCGCCCTCGTGGGAGACGTACGCGGATCGGGGTTCTTCCTCGGCGTGGAACTCGTCCGCAATCGCGAGACTCTGGAGCCGGCCGGTGACGAGGCGCAGTTCGTCGCCAACCGGATGCGCGAGCGGGGCATCCTGCTCGGCACGGACGGACCGCATCACAACGTCGTGAAGATCCGGCCGCCGATGCCCTTCAACGAGGAGGACGCCGATCTGCTGGTCGCGACGCTCGAGCAGGCGCTGCGCGAGGTGGAGGGTCGCTGACCGGCCGCGCTTGAAGGCCCACGATCAGAAGGCGCGCGATCAAAAGACCCGCGCTTCAGGGCCAAGGGTGTCTGCGCACCCGCTGGATGCCGTCGGCGTCCGTCGAGACCACATACACCGAGCCAGTGCCGAAGCCGACGATCCTCTCACTTGGTGGAATGGTGATCTCACGCACGAGACGGCCGCGGCGATCTATCACGTCGTAACGCGAAACACGTTCACTCGCAGTCCTCGTGCGCGCGATGACGAGGTTCCCGTCTGTCGCTGCAATGAGCGCTGGTCGCTGGAAGGGCGGCACGCTCGCCGGAAACGCAGTGAAGTCAAAGTCCGGCATTCGGTTGGGGCGCCGTGGAAACGAGTCCATGATCACCTACTTGTCACGCTCGGTCAGTTTCTTCAGCGTGATGCGTAGCGGCGTGCCGATGATCGCTCGGCCATCTGCGCCGCGCCAGTCCACGCAATACGGCTCGGCTCTCGCGACCGCCAGCAGCCACAGCGGGAAGCGGTACTCCTCCGGTCCGTTTCCCTGCCGCCCGACTTGAGTTACCGTACCCGATCGCAGGTCTGCGACCACTACGCGCTGGTCCCGGTCGACGACGACGAGCACCCGGCGATCCGCGAGTTCACGTACGGAGACGACGGAGGTGAACTCTTCCTTGATCGTCGCGTTCGCCGGTTTCAGTGCACTGACCGGGATTGACTGCGGAACGCCGGCCGCTAATGGCACTGCGACAAGGAGCGAGCCCAATACAGGCGAGATCTTCGACATTACCCTCCGCTGTCTCGCCTGACGGAGTGGACGCCGCGACGCCACCAACCGCCACACCATCACCTCAGGTTGCAGCTCCTGTAGGGCCCTGCGCGGCGGCCGCTCCGTCCACCATAACACCGCCGCATCCATCAATGGCGGCGACGGTCGGTCCCCGCGCGCCCTGCTGCCAGGTGGCGAGAAGCGCCGAGCAAGCGGTCACCAAGACAGCGCGTGCGCAGTGACTGACTCCGCAAGGCGTCATCTCGCCGAGCTCCTCGCGCTTCATCAGAAGTGACCGCCCGGCATCTCCTGAGCACGGTGCACAGTCTGGTTTCGCGCACACTCAGCGCTCGCGCGACCAGAACACGAGCGTGCCGCAGCGTGCCGATGGTCCGGCCCATTGAACGGGTGTCGTAAGCTCACTCGGGTAGTACTCGATGGCCTGATAGTACCGCGTCTCTGTGTCGTCAAATCTGTCCGGGAGGTCCGCAACGCGCCGACCGTCAAGAATGTACTGCGGTCGGCACCTCGGACGAAGGGGGTTGGGGCGCTGTACGTAGCCAAGTGCCTGGAGCGCGGATCGAAGTCTGAACAGGCCCCGGTCTTCCATCTTGCGAAGGACGTCGGGCGGGAAAAAGCGGCCGATCCCGGCCTTGCGCCTCGCCTCGAACCCCTGCATCGCCGGCGAGAGGAAGCCGGGAGCTGTGTCCCGGATGGTGACCGCGGTGAGTTGGGCCAGGCGCACGAGCCGGAGGACGATGGGGACGGTGTCGCGTTCACTGAGCTGCAACAACGTGTCGAGCACCGTGAACCCGAGCTTGCGGACACGCACCTCCATACCCCCAAGTCGGTCACGGTTCGGCAGCGTGACCAACCCGTCGGGCGTCGTGCGAGCGACGTCGCCGGTGCCGACCGCGGTCACCTCTGCCGCGTCTATTCCAGCACCGGAGGCGCCGTCAACTACCCTGAGGACAACTCCACGGGGCCGCGCCACGACCGGGTCCTGTGCTCCCGCCGCCACGACCGCGATGCACAGTGCGGCCCCGGCCCACCGGACCAGCAAGCGCGATCGGCCCCTGCGAACAACCGCAAATGGGCAACCCATCAGCCCACCCCCTTGTGCGGGGAGCGTTGCCACAGCTGCGCACACCGAGGCGACCCGCAAGATCTGTCCAGCCGCTTCGACTCCTGACCGGCCGCGCTGCGGACCCGCACGCCTCTATCGTACCTGAGCTGGACTACGGCCCGCAAGCAAGCGTTCAATCGCGTCTGCAAGGTGTGGAAGGTCGGGCGCCGTCGGGAACCGCCACCCGTTTACAATGACCGTCGGCGTACCTCGCACACCAAGGCGGTCACCAACGTCGCGCCCCACTTTGACCTTCACGATTTCGGCCGTGTCGGATGCGCATCGCGAGAAGGCGGACTGGTCAGACACTCCTGCTGCCATCGCGAAGGCCGTCCACGTCTTGAGACCAAGCGAATCCTGGCGGGCGTATACCGCATCCAAGAACTCCCCGAACCTGCCTTGGGCTCCCGCGCACTCGAGCGCGCGTGCGCTCGGCAGGGCGAAACGATGGTAAGGAAGCGGATAGTGGATGAATACCAGTGCGACGTCTCGCCTAACGTGCGAGGGCAGCGAGTCAACCCGGAGGTGGAACGCTCGACAGAACGGACACTCCAAGTCGGCAAATTCAATAATCCTCACTTTCACAGCGGGGTTTCCAATGGGCGTTCCGCTCGTCGCGATGGATTCCCAGTTCGCAACGAATGTAGGTGGACCAAAGGACGGACCGGCCGGGCGCGCGCCTTTTGACCCGACGAATTCACGGTGAAGGCTAGCAGCCGCCACGGTCACCGCAGCAAGCACTATGACGACCGTAGCCAATTGCTCGAGCCACCTGCGAGGTTCCCTCGCGGACATACGGAGTCGCTCGCTAGGAACGCCGTGCTAGGCGCAAACCACAGCGATCCCCGTTCCGCACCGCGGATCCCACTCGCAATAACCGGCGGGATACGAGTCGCAGTACTCCTGGCAGACATAGGTTTGCTCAGCCACGTCGGGGCACTCAAACCACATCCCGCAGACGATGCAATCTGAAGCGGTCGTGCGCGCGGCGGCGCCGGGCGGTGACGAAAGGTGCAACATTCCGGATAGCGCTACCGTGCTCGCGAGGAACGTGAGTTTGCGCCGTGTCATACTCGACTCCTTGCTGGAAGGGTAATGAAACGGATTGCGACGTCGCCGCATCAACCCCGCACACGAATCGCGAACAGGCCCGGCGCCTGTCGGCACCGCGCTGGGCGCCTTCGTCGGAACAGCAAGATGGGTCACAACTCCAGTCTGCGGCGACTTCACAGATGGATCTGCACGATCGTCGCGGTCTGAGCACTGCGAGCACCCGCACCGACGCCCGCCTCGAGAATGTCCGCTCTACCTCGATGTCCGGAGTAAGAAGGGCAGAGCCCGCGCGCTCGACGCCCGTCGCTTCATAAAGGTGGTCCCCAACTCGCACACGATGCGTTGCCCGAGCACACTGTTCAATACGCAGTTTCTGTACAGCAATCGACAGCGTCGACGTCTACGAATTGCAGGATTTGGTCTCGCATTCGTGGCGTCTCGCGCACAATCAGGACAGCGCAGACACGAATTCGTCAGTAATGCAAGCAGCGAAGAAAAAACTGGCCACCTGCGCTGAAGACGCTTTTGAGACAGGAGACTGATACCTCTCCGGGTCACTTCGCTCGAATGCGAGCGTGTTCGCGGGATCGTCCTCCCTACCCGCCGCTCACCGCCGGGACGATCTCGATCGTGTCGCCGTCCGTCACCGGCGCGGCGAGCCCTCCGAGGAAGCGCGAGTTTTCCTCGCCGACGAAGAGATTCACGTGCTCGCGCACGATGCCCTGCTCGGTGAGCACCCGCTCGACGACGCCCGGGTACCGATCGCGCAGCGCCGCGAGCGCGTCGCGGAGCGTGTCGCACCGCGCATCAACCTGCACCACGCCCATGCCGCGCGCGTGCGGCTGCAGTGCGTTCGGCAGTGCGATCGAGATCGCCATCGTCGTTGCCTCCGTCGCCCCCGTCGCCCCGTCGTCTCGTCGCCCGGCCGACTACGAGGAGGGGCTGCGCCCGATGACGGCGGCCTTCACGCAGACAATCGGCGGGAGCGCGGCTGGAACCGGCTTCCACGACGCCCCCTCGTCGGCCGAGGCGAAGAGCTTTCCGCTGCGCGTGCCGAAGTAGAGGCCCACAGGATCGTGCGTGTCGGCGGTGAGCGCGTCGCGCAGCACCGTTTCGTACGCGCGTCGCTGCGGCAGCCCCTTCTCGAGCGCCTCCCACGACGCACCCGCGTTCTTCGTGCGATAGACACGGAGCCGCGCTTTCGGCGAGCAGCGGATGACGGAGTCGAGCGGCACGATGTAGACCGTGTCCGGGTCGCGCGGATGCATCTGCATCGCGAACCAGAAGTCGGAGTATTCCTTCTTCGGCTCGTTGGGGATTTCCTTCCAGTTGTCGCCCCAGTTGTCGCTCCGGAAGAGTCCGCCGTGGTTCTGCATGAAGAGCCGCTCGGGCTTCGACGGATGATGCACGACCTTGTGCACGCACTGCCCGAACTCGGGATACTTCTCCGGCTGGAACTCGGCCCGCACGCCGGTGTTGCGCGCCTTCCAGCTCTTGCCGCCATCCTCGGTGCGATAGCAGCCGGCGGCGGACATCGCGACGAGCATGCGTTGGCGATTGACGGGGTCCGGGACGATGGTGTGCAGGCAGGGACCGCCGTTGCCGGGCGTCCACTTGGGACGCTGCGCGTGCCTGACGAGTCCTTCGACCCCGGCGCGCGCCGCGAGGGTCGGCGGGCGGCATCGCTTCAGGGCGTACCGCGACTGGACTCGATCCGCCGCTGCAGCGCGCGAAAACGCGGATCGTCGCGGATCGGATCCCAGTTGGGATCGGTCAGGTTGATCAGGCCGGATGACCGCTCCGCGAATGCCAGATCCAGCCACCGGAACGCCGCATCGCGATCGCCGAGTGCCGCGTATCCGTTCGCGACCAGGTCGGCAGCCACGTAGCGCTTCGACCGTTCGGCCTCGAGCGTGGCCAGGAGCCGCCGCGCGTTGGCGGAACGCCCGAGACGGGCCTCGCAGACCGCGCGCTGAGACAGGGGGAGCGGCACGAAGGCAGAACTGGCCTCGAGTTCCCGCAGCGCGTCGGCCCACCGGCCCTGCGCCATCCGCAACTGGGCGAAATCACCGGGGAGGCGACTGTGTTGGGGATCGAGCTCGCGCGCTCTGTCGAGCCACGCTTCGGCGCTGTCCAGTTGCTTCGCGCGGATCAGCCGATACGCAAGCCCTCTCGGCGCGTCGAGCGATGCCGGATCCACCTCGACCGCGCTGCGCGCCAGGGCCAGCGCCGAGTCGCGCATGCCGCGTCTCCACAGGACGTCCGCCAACCAGCCGCGCGCCTCGATGCTTCGCGGCTCGAGCGCCAGCGCGCGCCGGAGCTCCCGCTCCGCGGCCGCGAAGTTCCACTGATAGCCCATCTCGATGAGGGCGAGTCGCGCGTGCGCGTCGGCACTGGTCGAATCGAGCGCCAGCGCGCGCCGCGCCGCCTGCCTCGCCTTCGGATACGCGTCGCGCGGAGGGAGCCAGTCGTCCGCGAGGTTGATCCACGCACGCGCGGTTCCCGCCCACGGCGCGGCGTACGTCGAATCGGTGCCGATCGCGCGCGCGAAGAGCGCCAGAGACTTCCGGATGTCGCTCTCCGTGTATCTCTGCAGGTGGAAGTTGCCCTGCAGGTAGAGGTCGTGGGCCTCGACGCTCTCGGTGCCTACGGTGACCAGCGCGCGCGCCCCGCCGCCCAGCGTCACGTTGAGCGCGCCGGCAATCGCCTGCGCGATTTCGTTCTGCAGCGCGAGGACGTCCCTGAGGCCCTTGTCGTAACTCCGGGACCAGAGGGTGAGACCGTCGGACGCATTCACCAGTGCGGCCGTCACCCTCACGCGGCCGGGCGCGTGCCGCACGCTCCCCTGCACGAGCGAGCCGACGTGCAGCGTCCGCCCGACGTCGCTGGCGTCCACGTTCTTCCCCTTGAACGAATACGCGGAGCTCCGCGCGGCGACGCGCACGCCGGGAAGGCGTGCGAGCGCGTCCGCGAGTTCGTCGGTCAGCCCGTCGGCGAAGTACTCGTTCGCGTCGCCTCCGACGTTCACGAACGGGATCACGGCGATCTCCCTCGCGTCGCGCGCGAGCGACGCGTTCGCGCCGGAACGGTCCGACGCCGTCGGCGTCGTGCGGTCGCGCAACAATATCGCGGTGGCGGTCGCGCCCACGAGCACGACGGCGGCGAGGCCGATGAGCACGTCCCTGCGCCCGAACGTGAGCGCCGCGCGCGCGCCCGATGCCCCCGTTGCGTCCTGAGGCTGCATCCCGCCGCTCGGCGTCTTCACGTCGTCGAGAATGTGCACGATCTCGCCCGCCGTCTGCGGCCGGTCGGCCGGCCGCTTCTCCAGGCAGTGCATCACCAGTGCGGCGAGGGCGGAGGGAATGTTGGCGCGACGGCTGGTGATCGGCTCGGGCGGTTCCGCGAGCTGCGCGGCGAGAAGGCCCTGTGGGGTGCGGCCGGTGAACGGCGGTTGGCCGGTGAGCGCTTCATACGCCAGGACGCCGAAGGCGTAGATGTCCGCGCGGTGGTCAATCGCCGGGTCCGCGCTCGCCTGCTCCGGCGCCATATACGCCGGTGTGCCGAGCGCGAGGCCGGCGGAGGTCGCGCGGCCGTACGCGACGGTGGACGATTCCGTGAGCGCCTTCGCCACGCCGAAGTCGCTCACCATCGCGGCCCCGGCCGACAGGAGCACGTTGTCCGGCTTGATGTCGCGGTGCACGACGCCGTGCTCGTGCGCGTAGGCGAGCGCACTCGCGATCTCGCGCAGAATCCGCACCGCCTCGGCCACCGGGAGCTCGCCGTGCCGCGCGAGGCGCACGCGCAGCGACTCGCCTTCGACGAACGGCATCGTGAAGTACGGCAACGCCCCGCTCTCGCCCGCGGCGAGCAAGGGCACGATGTGCGCGTGCTGGAGTCGCGCCGCGAGCATGATCTCACGCCGGAACCGCTCCGTCGAGACGCTCGCCGCCAGCTCGGGCGGGAGCACCTTCATCACGACCTTGCGGTCGAGCGCGGTCTCCCGGGCGACGAATACCCGCGCCATGCCGCCGCCAAGCTCACGCTCAAGTGTGTAGGCGGCGCCGAGGGTAGCCTGAAGCTGGTCCCGCAGGTCCATCGGCGGCATCCGGGATGTCGGAGCCTCTAACGTATGGGGAATGCGAAGCCGGAGCCAGCGCTCCCGCACCTGCCGCGGCAGCGCCGAACACCCGCCCCTCCCACGTTCAGCCGGAGTGTCCCGGCCCGGGCCTCAGCAGCAACAGTGAGGGAAGTCCGGGGACCGCGAGCCTGAGGTAGAAATAGCCGATGCCGGCGAGTCCCGGCATGAACGATGGCGTGCTCCCCCGCGCCACTCCGCAGGGCCACGTCTCCGGTGTGTGCGCGTAGCGCGCCGCGCCCAGGGCGGCTGCCTCCAGCACCATCGCCCGGGCCTCGTCGTCACTGAGCACATCGGCGGCGCGCAGGAGGAACTCGCCTGTTCCCGTCAGTCCACGGCAGGGCGAGAAGTCACTGCCGGGCGCGAGGCTCTCATCGCGCAGCGCTCGCTTCGCCGTCCTGACGGCGGCTTCGGCGTCCCGGCGATGTTGCGCGTCCGGGTGAATCTCGAGCGCACGCAGGCGAGTGAGACCGATTCCCGGGGCGCCATCACACCACGCCACCCGGCACGGCGCTTGTGCAGTCTCACCGTCGAAATCGCGGAAATCCGGCCAGTTCTCCCGATCCACGCGGAACCAGTGGTTCTCCCACCGGAACGCCTCCTCGGCACCATCGCGGAATCGCTTCTCGCCGGTCGCGGCGTACAGTTCGAACAACGACCAGCCAAATCCGGCCGCTCCGTGGGCGAGGCCGGTCAGGTGCGGGGCCGCTCCATCAGCCGGCTCCGCTTCGCCCCACGACAGCCCTTCGCTCTGCCTGGTTGCCGCGCCGAGCATCCGATCACCGAGAGTCTCTGCCAGGCTCGCGAGGCGCGGCTGCGCCATCTGCTCCGCCAGCACGAGCAGTGCGGGTGCGGCGCCGGCGGCGCCGTCGAGCACATCGAGACGAAGTGGTTCCTCGGTATCGTTGGCGAGATCGGCGAGCAGCTCACTCGCTCGCGCCACGAGATCGGCTCGATCGAGCAGCCGGCCAATGCGCGCCGCCGCATACGCGATTCCCACATGCCCGGAGTAGAACCCGAACCGGACGGGGCGTGGCACCTTTCCGAGTCGCGACAGCGCGTGGCGGACCCCGCCCTCGGCCGCATCGCGAAAGCGCGGATCGCCCGAGCGAGCCCACATCTCGCAGAGAAAGAGCGCAATGCCGCTCGTGCCACGGGAGAGATCCGGTCCGAGCGTCGCACACGCAAACGTGAGAGCGCCGGAGTCCTCATCGGCGTCCTGCGTGGCGCCCACCCACGCGTGGCGCCCACCGTACTCGAACGCCGTGTCGCAGAGATGACGGGCGATGGACGCGGCAACGTCGAGCGAGGCGGCCGCATCAATGCGCATTCGGCGCTCGGTCGTCGAAGGGCTCGAAGTCGTCGGCGGAGCCCGGATTGAGAAAGAGCGCCGCGGGGTCGTACCCGTCCCGGCGCAGCGCGGTGCGCACGGCATCGAGCCGCTCGCCCACCGACGTGGCGAGCGCGGCCTCCGGACGGGCCAGCGTCGCCGCCACGAGCCGGCAGCGGTGCTCGCCGAAGCTCGACCCGTCGCCGGGGTCGTCCGCGGCGCCGAGGCCGTGCGCGAGCCGCTTCACGAACGCGGAGAGCGGGGCCCTCATGAACTCTCGCAGCCGCCGATGCGTCGCCGCGAGCAGCGGAACGGTCGCGCGGTAACGCGCTCGCGGGAGATAGAGCACGGCGCTGTCGCAGCGCGCGAACGACCCCGGGTCGTCAGCCACCTTGAGCAGAAACGGCACGCGCGACTCGTTGAGCGCCGCCGTCAATTGCGCGGTCAGCGCGACAGCGCCCCCCGGGTGGACGTTCCAGTACACGCGGACGGAGGGGGAGGATTCCAGATCCTCGTCCGCATCGCCGAGGGCCGTGTAGAAGCCGGAGTGCAGCTGACGGTACTCCTTCGGGACGCGCACCTGCACCGGGCAACCCGCCTCGACGGGACCTGAGGCCGCGCGAACGTCCGAGGGGCTCACCCAGAAGGAAAGGTCGAAGATCTCCGCCACGACCTGCCCGTCCGCTGCGATCGAGCGCACGGTCCATCCCGACTGCCACGTCCCGGTTCCGCAGTTCGCGTCCGACAGCCGCTGGGCGAAATCGAGCGCTCCCTTCCGGTCACCCGATCTCGCCGGGTTCGGCGGAGCGTCACCTGGCAGGCGACAGTGCAGCGCCGAGTACAGTGTCTGGCCGAGCAGCGTGGTCGCCTCCGGAGTCAGGACCGAATCCGCGGCTATCGCTCCGTGCGAGGCCCGGGCCTCATGACGCTCGCCGAAGAGCGAGAACGCGCGCTCGTCGTGTACGCGCAGCGACTCGGCGACCTCGAGGAGCGCGTCCCGCATCGCGTTCACCTACGCCGCCGTGGCCTCGCCGGCGATGCCCAGCAGAACGCTGCACGCGATCGCGGGTTGCTCGAGGATATTCACGCTGAGTTGTGCGGCACCCACCGCGCTGCGCGGCATGTGCGCCTCGCCGGCGCTCCATTCGTACGCCGACTGGACGAGCCGCGCCGCGCCGTAGCGAACGGCCCGATTCAGAAACGCGTGCGAGAGAGCCGTCTCCATCGCGGTCCGGCGCAGGTAGTTCTCCCACAGCATTCGCACTTGCCGCTCTGCCGCGGGGAGCACGGACGCGAACACGGTGGCCGCCGCCGCGGGGGTCTCCTGCGCTTCATCGGACGCCGCGTGCACGCAATCGAGCAGGAAGCTGTGGAACGCGGAGCCCACGTCCCATGCCGGATCTCCCCACGAGGCAGACTCCCAATCCACGAGCCAGACGTTCACCGGCCCGGTGGAGGTTGTCTCGACGCTCACCAGGACATTCGACCACTTGACGTCGCCGTGAATCAGGGAGCTCGCCGACCAGCCGTCGCGCATGTCGTCGAACGCAGTGAAGACGTGCGGTCGCTGCTGGACGAGCTGGAGCAGCTCGATCTGCGCCGGGGAGATGTCCCGCAGGTCGTCGGGAGAGGGGCGCGCGATCTCCAGCGCCGTCGGCGGCGACGACTCCAGGAAGCCGGCACCGGCGGCAATCTCACCGTCTGGGCGAAGCGTCGCGTGGCACGCGGCGAGTGCGCTTCCGAGGGCAGCGCCGATGGGCGGAACTCCGGGAGACGCGTCCGACCGGGCGATCTCATCCGCGCCGCGGGCGCCGACCACCAGCTCGAGCGTCAGGAGTGCCCTCGCGGGGTCGTGGCGGACGAGTCGCGGCAGGTGAGTGCGCAGCGGCCACGCGCGTGCCACCGCGTGCACGCGCGCGTACAACTCCGCTTCGGTGGCGATCGCCGCGGAGCCGTCCTCGTCTCCCGGGCGCGCCTGCTTCACGAAATAGCTTCGCGCACCACGGGAGACGACACGGAGATTCTCGTTGCGGCCCCAGAGCTCCTCGGCCCGGACCTCACCCTCGACGAGGTCGCGAACGTCGAGCAGTTGCTGGTCGAGCAGGTACCGGATCGCGCCCTCCGGCGTCATGGCGAATCCGTCGGCCGCCATCGAGGTCGTCTCTCCTCGCGATGCCGTCGGCGACGGTGGCGCACACTCAGGCCGGAGGCGACCGGAGCCCGCTCACGCAGGCCGCGGCCGGATCACTTCTTCTTCTTTTTCCTTCTCGTCACGGACGTTTTCGGGCAGGGCGCCTTCCTGCTCGGCTTTCCCTTCTTCTTCGCCGCGGCCACGATCTCGCGCTCGCCGCGATCCCACAGAATCGTCATCACATCGCCCTTGAGGAACTCGACCCCGGGGGCGCTCGCCTCGTCCACTTCGAGCACACCACCGCCGGACGAGCGGACGTCGATGCTCTGCACTGGCCATCCTCCCACCGGCCGCAGCCGGTCGTTCGAGAATGCGTCTGCCACGCATCGCGATCCCCAGCTCGCGCGTCCATCCCGGACTGTGGCTGAGGCGTTCTAACATGGTTGCGTCCCGCGCCGGCTGTCAACGGCGTCGTGCGGCGCAGCGCACTGCATCGCGGCCGCCGGCACGCGCCGCGAGTCTCAGCGGGCGGCGCGCGTGAGGACGATCTCCGTCTTCCTCGGGAACGCGGCCGAGTCGCGGGCGTACTTGCTCACGAGCGCCTGCAGCTCGCTGGTCGTCCCGGTGAGAACGAGGTCGTCGTTCTCCTTCTCGTGGGCGATCCCCACGCGGCCCGAATCGATCTTCGCGACGAGCCACTCCTCATTGAGCGGCGTCACGCGCACGCGCTCACCCTCGAGCGACACGCGCCAGAACCAGTGCGCGGGGATGAGTAGCGTGCGGCCGAGGTGCGGCGGGGCGTCGTCGAGCGAGGCCGGCGAGATGTCGGCGAAGAGCACGCCGTCGAGGCGGCCGAGCCTGAGTTCGAAGACGCGCGGTCCGCCGGCGTCGCTCTCGAGCCGCCGCACGGCGGCGCTGTCGCGCGCGCGCCGCGTACGCAGCGCCGGATCCCGTCGGGCACGCGCGTTGAACGCGCTGTCCGACGCCGAGAGCAGCACGAAATCCACGGCCTCGAGCCGGCGCGCGAGCGCGCTGTCGGCGATCGCGAGGAGCCAGGCGTGCGAGGGTTCATCTCCGGGAAGCACGACCCACCGGTCGCCGCGCGGCTTCGCGGAGTCGGCCCAGGCACCGACGAGCGCTCGCTCGACGACGAGCTGCTCCTTCTGGAAGAGCGGATGGATGGACCAGACGCGGCCGCAGGCGGCGGCGAGGACCAGAACGGCCAGGGCAATGAAGCGGAGCACGCGTCCGTGGGGCATCGGGGTTCTCCTGCTCCAGAGTCTATGGTTAATGTCAGAGAATGCAATTCCACGATCGGCCCGTCCTGCCCCGCGGCTTCCGCTGCGCGAGCGTGAACTGCGGCCTCAAACCGCAGGCGAAGGACCTCACCGCGTTCGTGAGCGACGAGGACGCCGCGGCGGCCGCCCTCTTCACGCGCAACCAGTTTCCGGGCGCGCCGGTGATCCTGGGCCGCGAGACGATCCAGGGCGGGCGGCTGCGCGTGATCGTCGCCAACAGCAAGTGCAGCAACGTCGCGACCGGCGCCCAGGGCCTCGACAACGCACGTCGGATGGCCGCAGCCGCTGCCGCGGAGTTCGCGACGACTCCCGACCGTGTGCTCGTGAGCTCGACCGGCGTGATCGGCGTGCAGCTCCCGATCGAGACGATCGAGCGCGGCATCCGCGGGATGGCGGCCGCGCTGCAGACCGACCCGCTCGTCGGCGCCGAAGGGATCATGACCACCGACACGCACCCCAAAGCGCTCTCCACCGGCGTGGGGAAGGCAACGATCACTTGGGTCGCGAAGGGCTCGGGGATGATCGAGCCGAACCTGGCGACGATGCTCGTCTACATCTTCACCGATGCGGCGTTCGTCGCGGCCGCGCTCGACAAGATGTTGCGCGAGGCCGTGCATTACTCGTTCAACATGCTCTCGGTGGACACCGACACGAGCACGTCCGACACCTGCGCGATGCTCGCCAACGGCGTGGTGGGCGCGGTGGACGCGCGTGCATTCCAGGACGCGCTCACGGCGGGATGCATCCGGATGGCGGAGATCCTCGCGCGTGACGGCGAGGGCGCGACGCACCTCGTCCGCGCGACGGTACGCGGCGCCGCGAGCGAAGCCGACGCGCGCCGCGTGGCCAAGTCGCTCGTGAACTCGCCGCTCATCAAGACGATGGTGCACGGCGCCGACCCGAACGTCGGGCGCATCCTGATGGCGGTGGGCAAGTGCGTGGACTGCACGATCGCGCCCGGCGCCACGGACGCGTGGATCAACGGTCACGCGGTCGTGAAGGGCGGCGCGCGGCTCGACTTCGACGAGGCCGCCGTGCGCGCCGCGCTCGGCGTCGAGGTGGTGAACCTCGAGGTCGCGCTCGGCGCGGGCCGCGAGAAGGCGACCGCCTTCGGCTGTGACCTCACCAAGGGCTACATCGAGGAGAACGCGGCGTACTACTCGAGTTGACGCGCGCGGCGCCGGGCCCGCCGCGCGAGCACGCGCCAGTACACGAGGACGTTGACCAGGACCGCGAACGCGCCGAGCGCGAGCTGCACGCCGCGCGTGAGCCCGGCGGGATAGAGCGCGGCCGTGATGTAGTGGCCGATAAAGTCGCCTGCGTAGCCGGCGCCGCCGGCCTTCTGGCGGAGCACGATCTCGAGCGGCGTGAGCGGGCAGACGATGTTCGCGAACTCGGTGAGCACGCCCCAGACCGCACACGGCACGTGCAGCCACACCACACGTGGCCAGCGAAGGACCAGCAGCCCGCCGAGCACCACGAAGAGCAGGAACGCGAGGTGCGCCACGAGCACCAGGTCGGCGAGGATCGAGTAGAGCACGGCGTCAGCCGGTGATGCCGGCGTTGCGATACGGGGCGAGCGACTCATTGGCCGCGTTCACGATCGCGTCAACTTTCAGTGTCGTGATGTCGGCGAGTTGCGCGTGCAGTCGCATCAGCGCGTCCCCTCCCCCGAGCGAGCTACGGCCTGGTCTCCCGCGCCTTCACCCCCTTCACCGCCCCCTCGATCATCCGGTTCAGCGCCGCGAGCGAGAGCCCACCTTCGTCCTGCGCGGGGATCGTCGCGAAGCCGATCGCCGACGCCTTCGGGTAGCGGCTGAAGATCCGCTCGAACAGCGCGGCGAGCTGCTCGCTCGACGGCCCGTTCGGGACCTTGTTCCCGTGCCCCATCACCTCGCGCGGATCGAGCACGTCCATATCCATATGGATGTAGATCTTGTCCACGTTCCGGCTGAGCCGGTCGAGCTGCGCGAAGACCGCTGGCGTCGCGTTGCGCAGGTCGTCCACGCTGACGTGCTCGATGTTCGAGCGGTCGAGCAGCTCCTGCTCGAGCGGATCGGTGAGCCGCACGCCGCCCATCACGACGTCGCGGTCGGCGAGCGGCGGGTCGAGCGTGGCGTCGAGGCGCATTTGCCGCAGTGCACGGCCGGTGGCGACGGCGACGGGCATTCCGCCGAGCGAGCCGCTGCGCGTGGTCTCGGGCGTGTTGAAGTCCGGGTGCGCGTCGAGCCAGAGCATCCCGATCCGGATCGGCTTCCTCGACGGCCCCGAATGCTGGAGTCCCGCGACGAGTCCGGGCATCGAGGGGCAGGTGCCCAACAGGCCGACGGTGAACCAGCCCTCGCGCTCGTTCTTCTCGACGATGTTCGCGAAGTGACCGAGCGCCCAGCCGAGTCGCTTCCAGCCGCCGTACTCGGTGTCTTGCGCGGGCGTGAGCTTCGATTCGTCCACGCGGACGACGGCGCCGAGGCGGGCGAGGATCTCCTGGATGCCGCCCTCGGCCATCGTGGTGGGACCGCGGGAGGTGCCGTTGGGGACGAACGGCTGTTTGGAGAGGGCGATGCGGAGGTGGCCGGACGGGTCGGTGTACCGCTGCTGTGCTCCCACGGATGACCACGCGAGAGATACGATCGTGAGCGCCGCACCGGCGAGCCTTCGCATCAGGGTTCGCTCCGTTGGTCTTGCGGATCCGGTGGTTCGTCTCCAAATCACCGACCTGCCGCGACGATGCGCAAGAGTCCTCCGGATGGGTTTGGCCGCGCTCTCGGCGGCGCAGGCGACCGCGTACGGCGCGCTCCAGGCGCAGACGACGCGCGACAGCCGGGTCGCTGGCCTGCCGGCCGGGCGAAATGCTCCGTCACGCAACCGATTGATGACGCATCCGGCCGAGCTTACCATTACACTCGGCGGAACTCCTCGCCGGGATTCCGCCGATGCCCGTCACCGCCCGACTTTCCCATCGCCTGCACGACGCCCTCGGTGAAGACGCCGGCGGCGACCTCGTGACCTGGATGCAGACCGTGGACGCCAGCCGCACCGAGCTGCGCGAGCTGAACGAGCTCATGTTCGCGAGAATCGAGAGCCTGTTCCGCGAGAACGACGCGCGCCTTGACGCGCGGTTCGCTCAGGTGGACACCCGGTTCGCGCAGATGGAGCGACTCATCGAGCGCCAGTATGGCCGCCTGCTCGGGTGGTCCTTCGGCTTCTGGGCCACGGCGCTCGCGGCGCTGTACGCCTTCACGAGCGGGGGCCGCTGAGGCGTCGCGGGCCGGGCGAAGAGGAAGGACGCCGAGGGAGCGCGCTGGGGGCGCCGAGACGATTCGATGGGGCGGTGGCCCGGACGATCACAGACTGGGCGGGCACGGCTTTGCCGACGACGAGGACTGTCCGGGACGCTGCTGCGTTCGCGAGGAGAACCGCCCGCGCACTCGGTATACACGCATCGTCTCGACACCATCCGCATCCGTCGCACGGCCGAGGACGAGCGTGTCGCTCACGAACATCGTCTCGACGTCGAGCGGCCGACGGATCGAGCCAAGATAGCGGCCTCGCGGGTCGAGGATGCTCCAGGTCGCTACGGTGTCGGAGAAGAGCGCATAGTCCTCGACCCACAGGTAACCCTGCTGGTCAACCACGAAGTTGGAGATGGCGGGCGCCGAGGCGGGGAATGGTGCGTTTCTCAGCCACACTCCGAGGTTGTGCCGCTGGAGGCGGGCGCTCTTCGCGTGACCCTTCAGCGCTATTTGTTGTGCTTCCAGCTCAACCGCGGCGGTGAATGACCTCCGGAAGGCCGTCTTGGCTGCCTCGTCAACACGCTTCGGATTGATCGAGCGACGGAAAGTCTCGCGGAGCGCGCCGCTGGCGTCGAACAGCTGAATCTCGAACGCCTTTGCCGCCGTGTAGTAGATGCGATCGCCGAAGACGCGCGCTGTTACGGGGGCAGAGTAGGGTGCGGGTCGGGATTCTGGATAGATGTCCACCATCATCTCGAAGATATCCTGCGACGTCAGCGGTCCGACGGTCGCACTGATCTTCTGGTCGGCACCGACGATCGCGAGCCACCAGGGTCGCTGCGCAAGGCGCTGGCTTTCAAGCTGGAAGATCCCCCCGCTTCGCAGAATGCCAACGAATGCCCCGGACTTCATCCGCCCCAACGCTTCGAGCATGCGCTGCGCGGCCTTCGGGCCCCTCGACGGCACAGCGAAGCGGCGCACGAATCTTCCGGATGTCGTCCAGATCGTCAGCCCGCGTATCCCGCCGCCCGGTTCACGATCCTCGATCAGGACCGAGTCCCGGCCGAGAAGCTGAACGATGCCGACTGCCCGAAACTCGCCCGGCCCGTTCCCCGGCCGGCCCCACTGCCCGGCGAATCGGCCATCCAGATCGAACGCCAGCACGGACTGCGTTCCATTGTTGCCGACAAGCACACGGCCCGTCGGCAGGATCACTGCCCCGCTGACGTATGCAAGAAGATCGTGCTCATCGCGCCCGCGTCCGATTTCGACAACCGGGCGTGGATCGACCGTCCAAGCACACCCCGGGAGCCACGCCGGAGTAGTGTTCTCCACGATGCGCACGCGCGCACTGTCGCGCCTGACCTGCGCACTCAGCGGAGCCGGTGCGAGCAGCGCGAGACTGGCGCAGACGCCAATCCGCGCACATCGGCGCACCCTTCGGGCGCGCAGGCTTCCGCTACTTCGACGTAGAGGGCCGGAGCAGCGTGCGGACGAACGTCGGCAGCTCCGCCTCAGGGTCGTCGCCTGTCCAGCGCTGGCCATTGATGAAGAATGTCGGGGTCGCCAATACTCCCAACGATCGGCCATCTGTCAGGTCCGCGAGAAACTGCAAGAACGCGCATTGCACGGAGAGGTGTGCTCTGCCACAATACCCCGCTTCCCCGCTTTGAACGCAAGCCCCTGGCGCAAAACGGTGCGCAACAGCGCGGATCGAGCGAGCGCTCGCGGCCGCCCGCTCTCGCGCAGACCGCCAAGCCGCTTCATCTTGGAAGGCGTACGCCCCTTCCCGGAGAGTCCAGCATGTCCGCCATTCGTCGCTCGCATCGTACCGTCCTGACGGTTAGCGCCGCTTCGCTCCTCGCCGCCTCCGCGCCGGCCGCGTTCGCCCAGGCGAATCCGCCGCCCGCCCGCGTCACCAGAGCCAACTGGGAACTCGCGAACAAGTTCAGTACCGAGGCGCTGCGGCGGGTCACCTACACCGCGAACGTCCAGCCACACTTCATCGGCAAGACGGACTCGCTCTGGTACAACTGGAAGGACCGGAACGGCTCCACGTTCTTCCTCATCTTCCCGCCGACGAAGACCAAGAAGCCGCTCTTCGACCACACCAGGCTCGCCGCGGCGCTCGCCACAGCGCACAAGAAGCCGTACGACCCGAACAACCTGCCCTTCACGACGCTCATCTTCACGAAGGACCACAAGAAGTTCCGCTTCAACGTGGACACGGGCGCGCTCGCCTCGCGCTACGAGTGGAACCTCGCCGCGGAGACGATCACGAAACTTGGGCGCCCGCTGCGCGCCGACTCGATTCCGCCGGATGAGGAGCGTGAGGAAGGCGGCGGCCGGGGCGGCCGCGGCGGCGGGGGCGGCGGCGGCCGGGGTGGCGCCACGGGCGAGGACTTCCGCAACTGGTCGCCCGACAGCTCGATGTTCGTCTTCGCGCGCGACCACAATCTCTTCCTCGTGGAGAAGGGGAAGGCCGACACGGTGAAGCTCTCCACCGACGGCGAGCGGAACCACTCGTTCGGCTTCCGCGACACGAGCGCGGTGCAGGACACGACGGAGGAGCAGATCCAGGGCGGCCGCGGCGGCGGGCGGGGCGGCAATCGCGACCCGCGCGTGCGCGCGAACGTCACCTGGTCGCCCGACTCGAAGGCCTTCACCATCACGCGACAGGACCAGCGGAAGGTGAAGGAGCTGTATCTGGTGAACGTGCTCGCGGAGCCGAGGCCCACGCTCTCGAGCTACACGTACGCGATGCCGGGCGAGGAGAACGTCGCGCAGATCGAGCTCCATACCTGGAAGAAGGGCGATCCCAAGGTCTCGGCGGTCAACGTCAAGAAGTGGCGCGACCAGCGGCTGCTCAACGTCCACTGGACGACGGGCTCCGACAAGCTCCGCCTCGTGCGCCGCGACCGCCCGCAACGCAACCTCGAGCTCGTCGAGATCACGCTCGCCACCGGCGCGATCAGGACGCTCCTCACCGAGTCGGTCGAGAACGCGAACCTCGAGCCGCCGCAGGTGCGCTACACCAAGCCGGGCGGCGACATCATCTGGTGGTCGGAGCGCACCGGCTGGGGACACTACTACCTCTACGACCACAACGGCGCGTTCAAGAAACCGCTCACCGAGGGCGCTTGGCGCGCGGATCAGATCGTCGAGGTGGATTCCATCGCGGGGATCGTGTACCTGAGCGGCGTCGGACGCGAGCCGGGGGAGAACGTCTACTACCGGCACACCTACCGCGTCAACGCGGACGGCTCGCTTTTCGCGCTCCTCGACCCGGGGAACGCGAACCACGGGCCGACGATGTCGCCCACGAAGAAGTATTTCGTGGACAACTTCTCGCGCATTGAGCAGGCGCCGAAGGCCGTGCTGCGCGACGCCACCGGCAAGGTCGTGATGGACCTCGAGGAGATGGATCTCTCCTCGCTCAAGACACTCGGCTGGAAGCCGCCGGAACAGTTCCAGGTGAAGGCGGCCGACGGCATCACCGACATCTACGGCAACATCTGGAAGCCGTTCGACTTCGATTCGACGAGGAAGTACCCGATCATCGCGCACGTCTATCCCGGCCCGCAGACGGAGACGGTGAACATCCCGTTCTCGGCGGGCGGCGTGCCGCAGCAGCTCGCGCAGCTCGGCTTCATCGTCATCCAGATCGGGAACCGCGGCGGGAGCCCGCTGCGCTCGAACGCGTACCAGAGCTTCAGCTACTACAACCTCCGCGACTACGCGCTCGCCGACAAGAAGGCGGGGATCGAGCAGCTCGCGGCGCGCCACAAGTGGATTGATCTCGAGCGCGTCGGCATCTACGGTCACTCGGGTGGCGGTTTTCTCACGGGCGCGGCGATGCTCCAGCCGCCGTACAACGACTTCTTCAAGGTGGGCGTGAGCTCCTCGGGGAATCACGACAACAACATCTACAACCAGAACTGGAGCGAGCAGTACCACGGGTTGCGGACGGTGGCGAGGCGCGCGGCGGACAGCACGCGCGCGCGGCGGGCGGCGGGCGGGACGGGCGGCGCCAACAGCGCCAACCCCGTGACCGCGGCCGACACCGGCTTCGTGGACGACACCCTGCGGTACGAGATCAAGGTGCCGACCAACATCGAGCTGGCCGCGAACCTGAAGGGGCGGCTCCTGCTCACCACGGGCGACATGGACAACAACGTCCATCCGGGGAACACCATCCGGCTCGCGAACGCGCTCATCAAGGCGAACAAGCGGTTCGATTTCATGCTGATGCCCGGGAAGCCGCACGGGTACGGGGACTACCAGCCGTACTTCACGCGGATGCTGATGGAGTACTTCGCGGAGCACCTGATCGGGGATTACTACCGGGCGGGGGCGGAGTACCGGACGGCGGTGCCGTAGGGGCAGCGGCGGCGCGGCGGCGCAGGTGGGCCGGCGCGACCGCGCGCTCGACGAGCGCGAGCAGGCCGTCCACCAGCAACGCCAGCGCCGCCGCGGGCAGGGCGCCCGAGAGGATCATTCGCGTGTCCGCGAGCGCGAGGCCGGCGACGATCGGCTCGCCGAGTCCCCCCGCGCCGATGAACGCGGCGAGCGTCGCCGCGCCCACCGTGATCACCGCCGACGTGCGGACGCCCGCCATGATCACCGGCGCCGCCAGCGGCAGCCGGACGAGCAACAACCGCTGCCAGTCCGTCGTGCCGAGCGCTTCGGCGGCCTCCACCGCGTCGGGGTCCGCGTCGCGGACGCCCGTGTACGTGCTGCGCGCGATGGGATAGAGCGCGTACAGCCAGAGCGCGACAAGCGCGGGCGCGACGCCGACGCCCAGCAGCGGAATCATGAACGCGAGGAGCGCGATGCTCGGCACGGTCTGCAGCACGCCGAGGGCGCCGATCGTGGGCTCGGCTGCGCGGCGTAAGCGCTCGAGCACGAGACCGAGCGGAAGGGCGACGAGCACGGCCGCGGCGAGCGCGATCGCGACGAGGAACAGATGGCGGCCCGCGAGCCTTGCGACGTCGGCCCGGCGCTCCCAGAGGTACCGCCAGAATCCGGCACGCACGGGCGTCGCGCTCGCCTGCGGGCCTGGTTCGCCCACGCCGCCCACGCCGCCCACGCCGGTCGCGCCGGTCGCGCTCACCGCGCCGCCCGCGCCGCCCACGCCGGTCGCGCCGGTCGCGCTCACCGCGCCGCCCGCGCCGATCAGTCCGAGGCCGCGCAGCGCGTCGGCCGCCACGCGGTGCACATCCTCGCCGTCCACCTCGACGCGGCGGTTGAGCGCGCGCATCCGCGCCTCATCGAGACGGCCGCTCAGCAGCGAGAGCACCGCGATCGCGTCCGGCCGCTCGCGCGCGAGCCGCGGACCGGCGAGCGCCGCGGCCTCGTAAGGCGGGAAGAAGTGGCGGTCGTCCACGAGCGTGACGAGGTCGTAGCGCGCGAGGAGCCCGTCGGTCGAATAGCCGTCTATGACGTCCACCGCGCCCGCGGCGAGCGCCTGGTACTTGACCGCCGGCGCGAGGGGCCGCACTTCGCGCGGACGGAGCCCGTACACGCGGGCGAGCCCGACGAGTCCGTCAGGCCGCCCGATGAAATCCGCGGTGAACCCGGCCACGAGCGTTCCGCCCACGCGCGCGAGATCGGTGAGCGAGCGAAGGCCGAGCCGCGCCGCGGTCGCTCGCGTGACCGCAATCGCGTACGTGTTCTGGAAGCCGAGCGGCGGAAGCCAGCGCGCGCCGTATCGGTCCCCGAACCGGCGCGCGACGTGCGCGTACACGGCCCGCGGGTCGGCGGCCATCGCCTCGGTGACCGAGTCGTGGAGGATGGCGAGCAGGCCGGTGCCGGTGTACTCCGGGTAGACGTCAATCGCGTTGGACCGGAGCGCGCCGAACGCGACCTCCGTGGAGCCGAGCCCGGGCCGCCGTTCGACGCGAAGGCCGCGCGACTCGAGCAGTTGCGCGAACAGCTCGCAGAGGAGGTACGACTCGCCGAAGGGCTTCGAGGCGACGACAACGGCGGGGCGCGCCGCGTCGCTCTGAGCGGTGCGGGTCGGTCCCCGCGCCTCCGCGTCGCCGCCCGCGGTGCGCGTCGCTCCCTGCCCCGCCGCGGTGGCCGCGCCGCCGAACGCCGCGGCCAGAAGGAGGGCCGGCGCGGCGCGCATCAGGCGGACACGAGGCGCGCCGACGCCGAGCGCGCGCGCTCCAGGAGGGTGGCGACGTACGCCGTCGCGGGCGTGGCGGCGAGCGTCGCCATCGGCCCCTGCTGCTCGATCCGGCCGGCTCGCATCACCACGATCTCGTCGGCCAGGCGCGCCGCTTCGCCGAGGTCGTGCGTTACGAGGAGCATCGTCACGCCGGTCTCGCGCCGGGCGGCGTCGAACGCCTCCTGCAGATCGGCGCGCGTGATGGCGTCGAGCGCGCCGAAGGGCTCGTCAAGCAGGATCACGCCGGGCCGGGCCGCGAGCGCGCGCGCGAGCGATACCCGCTGGCGCTGGCCGCCCGACAGCTCGTGCGGGAAGCGCAGCCCGAACTCGCTCGGCGCGAGACCGACGAGCTCGAGCGCACGCGCCGCCGCCGCGTCCGGATCCGGAAGACCGAGAAGCGCAGGCACGAGGGCGACGTTTCGGAGCACGCGCCAGTGTGGAAGCAGGCCGCCCTGCTGCGGCACGTAGCCGAGCCGGCGTCGCAGCAGGACCGCGGGCTGCGTCGTGACATCCACGCTATCCATCTCGACCACGCCGCTCTCCGGCTGGACCATCCGGTTGAAGCAGCGCAGCAGCGTCGTCTTCCCCGAGCCGCTCTCCCCCACGAGGGCGACCGCGCGCGCCGCCGGGACGTCAATGCTCACGTCCACCAGCGCGCGCACGGCACCAAAGCGGTGCGTGACGTTGCGCGCGGAGAGAGAACTCGGAATGTTTCTCGGCTCGGACACGGCGGGGCGGGCTCGGAAGGCGATGCCTCCCAAGCTGGCGGCAGGGCGGCCGCAACGCCACCGCTGAGGGAACTTTCGCGGCCGCTGCCGCGTTGCACTCCGGATGGAGAAGGGCGTGATGACCAGTTCAACAGTCGAGCGATATCGCGCCGTCCGCGCGCAGACGGAGGCGCTCTGCGCGCCGCTCGAGACCGAGGACTTCGTCGTCAGCACGATGACCGACGTCAGTCCGACGAAGTGGCACCTGGCCCATACGAGCTGGTTCTTCGAGACCTTCGTGCTCGCGCCGTTCACGAAGGGCTATGCGCCGCCGAATCCGAAGTACGCGTTCCTGTTCAACTCGTACTACGTGCAGGCCGGCGAGCGGCATTGCCGCGCCCAGCGTGGGCTCGTGACGCGTCCGACCGTCGAGGAGGTGTTCGCGTATCGAGCGCACGTGGACGAGCACATGCTGGCGCTGCTCGACGAGATCGGCGGGGACGCCGAACATCCCGCGGCCGCGCTCATCGAGCTGGGGTTGAACCACGAGCAGCAGCACCAGGAACTGCTCCTCACCGACATCAAGCACGTCTTCTGGATGAATCCGCTCCGGCCGGCGTACGCGCCACGCGCGCGCACACAGGATGCGGGCGGCGCCGAGCTCCGCTGGCATCCGGTGCGCGAAGGCGTTTACTGCATCGGGCACGGAGGCGACGGCTTCGCGTTCGACAACGAACGTCCCGCGCATCGCACGTTCGTGCAGGAGTTTCGCATCGCGTCGCGCCTCGCCACGAACGGGGAGTTCCTCGCCTTCATCCAGGACGGCGGGTATCGCCGCGCGGAGCTCTGGCTGTCCAACGGCTGGGCCACCGTGAATGACCGCCGCTGGGAAGCCCCGCTCTACTGGGAGAAGTACGGCGACGGCTGGCGCGAGTTCACGCTCGCGGGAGACGAGCCCGTGGCGCCGGAACGGCCGGTGTGTCACGTCAGCTACTACGAGGCGGACGCGTATGCGCGGTGGGCGGGCTTCCGCCTCCCCACTGAGGCGGAATGGGAGGTCGCCGCCACGGAGGCCCCGATCGAAGGGCCGTTCGTCGAGGCGGGCGAGCTCCACCCCGCCCAGGCACGGGACGACGGCGGGCACGCGCCGTCGCAACTCTACGGCGACGCGTGGCAGTGGACGCAGAGCGCGTACGTCGCGTACCCGGGCTTCGTGCCGCAGCCGGGCGCGGTCGGCGAATACAACGGCAAGTGGATGTGCGACCAGTGGGTGTTGCGTGGCGCCTCGTGCGCGACTCCGCGGTCACACGCGCGCCGCACTTACCGCAACTTCTTCCCGTCGGACGCGCGCTGGCAGTTCAGCGGCATTCGTCTGGCCGCGGCGCCGTGAGTGCGCCGCTCCGCTCGCCTGCTCCGCGCGCCGGAGCCCGCCCTGCGCCCGGGGACGTCAGTACGCTCCGGCGTGAGGTGCTCGGCGGCCTCCTCGGCGCGCCGAAGACGCTGCCGGCAAAGCTCTTCTATGACGAGACCGGCGCGCGCCTGTTCGAGCGGATCTGCACGCTCGACGAGTATTATCTGACGCGCGCCGAGCTCGAGATCCTGCGCGAGCGCGCCGGCGAGATCGCGGCGCTCGCGGGGCCGCGATGCGCGCTCGTCGAGTACGGGAGCGGCGCGGGGGTCAAGGCGCGAACATTGCTCGACGCGCTCGACCAGCCGGCGGCATATGTGCCGATTGACATCTCCCGGACGCAGCTCGATCGCGTGGCGTCGGAGCTTGCGTCGGCCTACCCGGGCGTGCGGGTGCATCCCATCTGCGCCGACTACACGGAACCCCTGCGCCTGGACTCGCGCCCAGCCCGCGGCCGTTGCGTCGCGTTCTTTCCGGGCTCCACCATCGGCAACTTCCATCCGGCGGAGGCGACCGCATTCCTCGGCCGGATACGGCGCACCGTCGGGCCCGAGGGCGCCCTCGTGCTCGGCGTGGATCGCCGCAAGGACCCGCGCGTGCTCCACGCTGCGTACAACGACGCAGCCGGCGTGACCGCGGCGTTCAACCTGAACGTGCTCTCGCGCATCAACCGGGAGCTGGGCGCCGACTTCGAGCTCACGCGATTCGTGCACCGCGCATTCTTCAATCGCGACGCCAGCCGCATCGAGATGCACCTCGAGAGCACGGTGCGTCAGGTCGTCGTCGTGGGCGACACACCGGTGAGCTTCACGCACGGCGAGACGATCTGGACGGAGTCGTCGTACAAGTACGATCGGCGCCGTCTCGAGGGGCTCGTGTCGGCGGCCGGGTTCTCGATCGCACGTCTCTGGTCCGACAGCCAGGCGCGATTCTGGGTCGCCTTTCTCACGGCGCGCCGAGTGTGACGGGCGCCGCAACCGCGGAGGGTACGGGTGAACGCCAACGCTAGCTGGCAGAGCATCGTCGCGTCTGCGCTCGACTGGGAGCAGGCGCACGTCACGCTGGAAAAGGCGGTGAACGGACTCCGGCCCGAGTTGCGCGGACAGCGGCCGGCTACTCTGCCGTGGTCGGCCTGGGAGATCCTCGACCACGTCCGGCGCACGCAATACGACCTGCTCGAGTTCTGCCGCAATCCTTCGTACCACGAACCCAAATGGCCGGACGACTACTGGCCGGGGAATCCGGAGCCGCCGAGCGACACCGCGTGGGACGAGTGCGTGGCCGCCATTCGGCGCGATCGCGCGGACTTCGCGCGTTTCACGACCGAGGCGGGGCGCGACCTCACGGCGAAGATTCCGCACGGCACGGGACAGACGTACCTGAGAACCGTGCTGGTGGCCGTGGATCACTGCGCCTACCACGTGGGTCAGATCGTGATCGTGCGACGGCTCCTGGGTGCGTGGCCGACGTGACGGCCTGAGAACGTGACGACTTGGCAACGTGACGACTTGGCAACGCCGGGCGCGTCCTCGTGGACGCGCCGGATCACCGCGTCCCGGCGGCAGGCCGCTCCGCCGCGACGGGGAGACGGACGCTGAACCGCGTGCGGCCCGCCTCCGACTCGACGTCAATCTCGCCGTCGTGCCGTCGCACGAGCTTCTGCACGATGTCGAGGCCGAGTCCCGTGCCCTGACCGACCGGCTTGGTGGTGAAGAACGGATCGAAGATGCGGCTCCTGTGCTCCGCGGGGATCCCGGGTCCGTTATCGGTGACCCGCACGACGACCTCGCCTCCTTCGACGCGCGCCGACACCTCGACGCAACCC
>Ga0209751_10000282_pt1 | contig 54821 bp, 52 predicted proteins | sample RifCSP13_1_FD_184019 | JGI IMG/M metagenome (GOLD analysis project Ga0209751, IMG submission 184019) | Soil microbial communities from Rifle, Colorado - Rifle CSP2_sed 13_1 (SPAdes) (version 2) | ecosystem: Environmental > Terrestrial > Deep subsurface > Rock core/Sediment | place: Rifle...
ATCTCACGGGGAGAGGCCTAAGCTACCGTCCAGCTTATCAAACAATAATGAACCCAGGTCCCAATCTGACCCACAGAATCTACGTTCAAAAGTCTTGACGAGATCACCGGGTTCTGTTGTTGTTATTCCTTTAATATACAACATAAATCAAGATACAAGGTCTTGCAATAACATATGTCAATGCAAGACTTGACCCTGTGTTTTGAACAGAGATCATCCAGGCGAGTGGTGATGAATCCAACATCAGTGCAAGGCTGCGTATTGAGTATCGGTTCTGATTTTTCCTGCGGAATAAAATCAGTCGGAGTAAATTAATTTCTTCTGTAAACGGTTTCTTGTTTTTAATTCTGATTTACTTCTGCAACAGCATTTTCCCAGCCGCCTCCCAATGCCTTGTAGAGTGCAATTAACGCCAGACCGGTGTCGGTTTCACTTTGTGCGAGTTGATCCTGCAGTTCCAGCAATTGCCGTTCTGCATCCAGAACATTAAGAAAACTGTCGACACCATTGCTGTAACGTAGTCGTGCCAGTTCTACTGCTTCTGCTGTGGCCTGTGCTGCAATCTGCAAATGACCCTGTCGTTGCCGTGTTCTTGCAAACCGGACCAGTGCATTTTCAGTTTCTTCCAGTGCAATCAATACCGTCTGTTCATAAGCTGCCAGCAGTCCTTCGGCCGAGGCATCTGCTGCACGTATGCGGGCACGAACCCGGCCCAGATCAAAAGCCGGCCAGGTGAGGAAGGGGCCAAATGAAGTGGTGCGAAAATCACTTGTACCCAAATCAGTGAAAGAGGTTGCAAGATAACCCACACTGCCGGATAAACTCACACGTGGAAACAGATCGGCAGTGGCCACACCGATTCGTGCAGTTGTCGCAGCAAGATTACGTTCTGCATTCTGGATATCCGGCCTGCGTCTTAATAATTCGACTGGTTGCCCTATATTGACCAGTTCAGGAAATACAGGAAGTTGTTTCGGGCCTGTCAGACGGGCACGTAATGCATGAGGTTCTTCACCGACCAGCACACCCAAACGATGTATAGTCCGCATGATTTCTGTTTCAAGCACAGGAATGCTGGCCAGGGTTGATTCCAGTTGTGCCTGCGCACGAACGACATCCAGGTTTGTTCCCATACCGCCTTCCGTAATGGAGCGGGTCATGTCATAAGTGCCGCGCTGGTTTTCTGCATTTTCTTCAGCAACCCGCAGGCGATACTGCGCTCCACGCAATTCAAGATAGGTCCGTGCAACTTCTGCAGTGACTGTGACATATACATTGCGTTGATTTGCTGCTGCGGCCTCATAGTCGGCAGACAATGCTTCAACCGAGCGTTTGACCCGTCCGAAGAAATCCAGTTCCCAGACTGCATCAAGACCGGCATCGTAAAATGTGTTGGTGCGATCAAATCCCGGCGCGCCCTGACTGCGTGCTTCACTGGCTTCTTCCCGTGTAATGCCGGCACCGCTGGTGACAATTGGATATTGCTCATATTCAACTTCACGCAGAAAGGCGCGGGCTGCATTGACATTGGCCTGGGCGATACGCAAGTCATGATTATTATCAATTGACCGCCTGATTAATTCATTCAGTGTTTCATCCTGCAGGTTGCGCCACCATTCCACTTCGGTTGCAGCCGTGGAAAACATTCCCTCATCTTCTGCAGAAAATGAGGATGAGACACCGGTTTCCGGCAAGGTGTAATCAGGACCAACCATGCAACCACTCATCATGAGCACTAAAAATAATAATGCCGCAGGCAGATTTTGTTTTTTAGCAAACATGCATCACTTTCCTTCGCTGGATTTTGTGTTTCTTAACACCATGCCTCGAATGAGCACATAGAATACCGGGGTTAAAAACAGGCCAACCATGGTAACACCCAACATACCACTGAATACTGTAGTCCCCAGGACCTGGCGCATTTCCGCACCGGCACCCTGCGACAGCATCAACGGAACGACACCCAGAATAAATGAAAATGCGGTCATCAGGATGGGGCGCAAACGTATCTGCGCAGCAACAATAGCCGCTTCAATATGGTTCATGCCTTCATTTTCACGCTGTCTGGCAAATTCCACCATCAGGATCGCGTTCTTGCTGGCCAGTCCTATCAGGACTATAAAAGCAATCTGGGTAAGAATGTTATTGTCCATACCACGTATCCATACACCGGTGAGCGCAAACAGAATACACAACGGCACGATCAGGATAATCGTGATCGGCAAGGTCCAGCTTTCATATTGTGCAGTCAGCAGCAGGAATACAAACAAAACGCTGAGCGGAAAAATAATAATGCCAACATTACCCCCCAGTTTTTCCTGCAATGCTACCTCGGTCCATTCATAACCAAATCCCGGGGGCAGCATCTGCGCTGCCAGATTTTCCATTTCGATCAATGCATCACCGGTACTAACACCGGGTACGCCACTGCCCTGTAATTCAGCAGCAGGATAGAGGTTATAACGTACGATACGATCCGGCCCCTGTATCTGTTTAATCTTGATAATAGATCCCAGCGGCACCATTTCACCCTTGGAATTTTTGGCCCGCAATCGGTTGATATTGGCAGGATCCAGACGGTAAGGGGCATCCGCCTGGGCAATGACCTGATATGTTTTACCGAACAGATTGAAATCATTGACGTACATCGAGCCCAGAAAGATCTGTAAAGTCTCGAATATATTTTCTGCCGGCACATCCAGCATTTCGGCACGGGTCCGATCAATGTCCAGGAAATATTGCGGCGTGCTGGAATCGATAGTACTGAAAACCTGGGTCAATTTAGGGTTCTGGTTGGCTGCGCCGGCAAGTTGCCACGTGGCAGCTTCAAGTGCGGGCAAACCCCGGCCACTGCGGTCCTGTATGATCATCTTGAAACCACCGCCACGTCCCATTCCGCGCACCGGCGGCGGATCGATCACAAAGAAAAATGCATCCTGGATCGTATTCAGTGCGCCATATAGTTGTCCCACGATAGCATTTGCAGCCTGGTCCTTGCCGCGTTCAGCAAACGGTTTCAATAATACGAACATTGCTGCCGAATTGCTGGAAGTACTGAAAGTCGCTGCAGACAAACCGGCAATGGCGACAATATTAATTATCCCAGGATTCTGTTGTGCAATGGCTGTGGCTTTTTGCACAACCTCATCGGTTCTCTGCAATGAAGCTCCTTTGGGTAATTCCACCAGCACGATCAGATAGCCCTGGTCCTGTTGCGGAATGAAGCCACCGGGCACTTTCTGGTAAATCGCATACGTGCAACCCAGCAGGATGAAGAACACCAGCATCATCATGACCGGACGGCGTACCAGTACGCAGATGATCTCACCGTATTTATGGCGGGCACCCTCAAACAGATAGTTGAAGGCCCGGAAAATAAAATTCGGGTGTTCAACTTCTTCACCATTATTTCCATTACCGTTCTGGCGGTGTTTGGGTGCGCGCAAAAACAATCTGCCCAAAGCTGGACTTAAGGTCAAGGAATTAAATGCGGAAATCACAGTTGCCACAGAAATCGTCAGGGCAAATTGTTTGAAGAATGCCCCCGGAATACCGCCCAGAAATGCGGTAGGAATGAATACAGCAACCAGTACCAGTGCCATGGAGATCAACGCTCTACCAACTTCCGTCATGGTCACCCGTGCTGCATCACGGGGCGCCAGTCCTTTCTCAAGGTTGCGTTGTATATCTTCCACCACGACGATCGCATCATCCACCACGATACCAATGGCAAGGACCAGGCCAAACAATGTCAGGTTATTCAGTGAGAAACCGAAGGCAGACATCACGGCAAATGTGCCGATTAACGATACCGGGATGGCAACAATCGGGATGACCGCTGCCCGCCAGGATTGCAGGAAGATGATAATGACCAGCACCACCAGAATAGTGGCTTCGAAAATAGTCAGATAGACCTTATGGATGGATTCCTTGATGAATTCTGTCGGGTTATAAATGATCCGGTGTTCGAGTCCGGGTGGAAATGAGCCGGATAACCGTTCCATGGTACCGATAATTTCATCTGCGGTTTCCAGTGCATTACTGCCGGGCCGCTGGAAAATACCCAGCGCAACGGCTTGTTTGCCATTCAGATAACTGTTGCGGACATAATCCCGTCCACCGATTTCGATATGTGCCACGTCACCCAGGCGCGTGAGCCTGCCATCTTCTCCGGTTTTGATGATCACATTACGGAATTGATCAGGATCGATGAAACGACCCTGGGCAGTTACAGTATATTGATAGGCATTTTTCTGAGGCATCGGTGGTTGGCCGAGTTTACCTGCGGCTACCTGCACGTTCTGGGCCCGTAGTGCCGAAACAATATCATTAGCGGACAACTGTAACGCAGACATGCGTTCCGGATTCAGCCACACACGCATACTGTATTCACGCGCACCGAAGACGATGAGTTCCCCTATACCATCAATGCGGGCGAGTTCGTCACGCACCTGGAGCAGGGCATAGTTGCTGATGTAAAGTTCATCCAGGGTGTTATCCGGTGACAGTAGATGTACCACCATCATCAGGTCCGGTGAACTTTTCTGTGCAATTACACCAAGGCGGCGCACTTCTTCCGGTAGTTTCGGTTCTGCCCGGGCAATACGATTCTGTACCAGGACCTGGGCTGTGTCCAGATCTGTGCCTTGTTCGAATGTGATTGTCAGTGACATCGCACCGTCGCTGGTAGATTGTGATGTCATATACAACATGTTTTCTACACCATTGATTTCCTGTTCCAGCGGCGTTGCGATCGTATCGGCAATGACTTGAGGAGACGCTCCCGGGTAATTGGCATTAACTACAATTGTCGGGGGGGCAATTTCCGGATACTGGGTAATCGGCAACCTGAAATACGATAAGGTGCCAATGATGACAATCAATATGGAAAGTACGGCGGCAAAACGCGGCCGGTCGATATAGAAATGACCAAACTTCATAAAGGCTTATCCTTGCTGCGGGGCGTGGGGTTCTATCGTGCCGGCTTCAGGTGTGACCGGCATTCCGGCCCTGGCCCGCTGTATACCGTTGATAATCACCCGGTCATCCGGTTCCAGTCCGTCACGGATTATACGCAGGCCTTCATGCAATCTGCCCGGTTTAATCTGGCGGCGTTCAACGATATTATTTTCTCCAACCACATAAACATACTGGATAGTTTGATCGACATTGATGGCGGTATCCGGGATCAGTATCGTGTCATACGGGCCTTCACCCAGTAGTCTGACATCAGTAAACATTCCCGGGACCAATAAGAAATCAGGGTTATCAACAATTGCGCGGGCACGCATGGTGCCGGTGGCGAGATCAATCTGGTTATCGACAAAATCCATATGACCTTTGTGCATGTAATCTTCTTCATCTGCCAGACGTAGCAACACGGGGGTGGGTGAATCACGTGAACTCTTGCGGGTGCCGGCCATATCCATCCGCGTGTAATGCAAAACGCTTTGTTCATCAGCAGTAAAGTAAACGTAGATCGGATCCAGCGAAACTATCGTTGTTAACAGGGTGGATTCGAAATCGCCACCAGTGATCAGGTTCCCTTCGGTCACACGTGTCTGGCTGATACGCCCCGTGATGGGTGATTTGATATGGGTAAATTCAACATTCAGATCGGCAGATTGCACTGTTGCATTCGCTGCTTCCAGTGAGGCGAGTGCCCCGCGTTTCTGTTTGCTACGGGAATCCAGTTCTTCTTCCGAGATGGCATGTGATTTATACAGGCGTTCGGCCCGGGCCAGATCGTTTTCGGCCAGTTCCAGGGCTGCCTTGGCCCGGGTCACATCGGCCCGGGCCAGATCCAGAATAGCCTGATAGGGACGGGGATCAATCACATAAAGCAGATCACCTTTCTTTACTATGCTGCCTTCTACAAAATGTATCGATTGCAGGTATCCACTCACCCTGGGCCTTACTTCTACCGACTCAACTGCATAAAGCCGGCCGGTAAATTCATCCCAGTCAGTCACTTCCATGGCGAGTGGTGTGGCCACGGTAACCTGGGGCGGGGGCATGTCCACGGGTTGTTGTGATTGGGATTGATCACATGCTGCCAGTAAAATTGTTATACCTATTGCCAACCATGTCTTCATGCCAGTCTTTGGCGGATTGAGGTGCTGATTCATGGTAAATAAATTCCTCGGGGCAGTTAATTGCATATTGGCTATTGATTACTGACCAGTCAGTAAGTATTATATAGTTGCCCTTATTAATCGCAATCACTATTTTCATATATATTGATGACAAATAAATCACCGGCTTTAAAAAAACTGCGTAATGTCAGGCGAAAAGACCAACGCCCGGGAGAAATTCTTGACGCGGCCCTGGAAGTATTTTCAATAAATGGTTATGCAGCGGCCCGTCTGGATGATGTAGCGGAGCGCGCAGGGATTTGTAAAGGCACAATCTATCTTTACTTCAACTCCAAGGAAGAGTTGTTTCACGAAATGGTCCGGCACTGGATCCTGCCGCAACTGGAAAAGATAGAGCAGATTGGCAAGAAGCCGGAAGGCTCAGCAGAAGATATCCTGCGCGAACAGCTCAAGGTTATCTATGATGATATGGTCTCCACCAAGGCCAGCTGTATACCCAAGCTGATTATCGCTGAAGGCACGCGTTTCCCGGAACTGGCGGAATTTTATTATCAGGAAATCATCGTACGTTGCCATGAAACCATGCATGAGACCGTGAGACGGGGAGTGGCCGCAGGTGAATTCCGGCAAGATGCACTGAATTGGCAATTGCATGCCATACTGAGCCCCGCGTTGACAGCCGCCATATGGAAATCTGTTTTTGACAGGTTTTCCCCGCTGGACCTCAAGGCTTATTTTCAAACCCATGTCGATTTGCTGCTGCATGGATTGAAAGGAAAGTCCTGAATCTCCGAATCGAGATGATTGGTAAATTTGCAGCTACTGATATACATTTGCCAGGCAATTATTTTATTTTTAAGTGTAATATGTAACTATATGATATTTATAGATTAAATATTGTTGAAAATATTGCAAGTCTATTCATAAACAGGATATTGCTTGACTGGGCAGTACAATCATTAATAAAGTCCGCAGATGCATTTTCCAGCCCATAATTGTAATAAGGACTCAATATCACTATGACCTATTGTGTTGCCATATCACTGGAAGCCGGACTGGTATTTATTTCTGATTCCCGCACAAATGCGGGTGTCGACAACGTCAATACCTACAGCAAGATGTACGGTTTTGGTATTCCCGGAGAACGCCAGTTCGTATTGTTATGTTCCGGTAATCTGGCTACAACCCAGGGTGTAGTAGCCCAGATAAAACGTGATATTAAACAATCCATGCCGATTAATTTAATGACGATTGGCCATATCAGTGATGCTGCAGACTACATTGGAGAGATTAGCCGGATACAACAGGAAAAAAATACGGGTGGCGGGGCACATTATGAAGCCAGTTTTATTATCGGGGGCCAGATATCTGGCAGTCGCCCAAAAACTTATCTGGTCTATCCACAAGGCAACCATATCACCACATCACATGGTACTCCCTATCTGCAGATAGGTGAGAGCAAGTATGGGAAACCGATTCTGGATCGGATACTGAACACAAAATCCAGTCTGGAGACAGCTACACTTTGCGGACTGGTATCAATGGATTCAACCATGCGCAGTAATCTATCAGTTGGCCCACCCATTGAAGTGACTATATACGAAGCAGATAGTCTTGTCCCGGGACGTTATCACCGCTTTCAGGAAGACAGTGAATATCTCAGGGAATTAAAACGTGCATGGGATAAAAGCCTGAAAGCAGCATTCAAGAAATTACCGCCAGTGTCCTGGAGCAGCAACTGGGACATGAAACAGGACGACGAATCCTCAGAAGTTTCAAACTAATAACCTGATACGGTTATATTTAACATTTCTTGCTTTAGTCAAGTGCTGGCATGATTTGCCACCTTACCATTACGGTAAGTTTAAATAAATTATAAGAGGTGTTATCACGTGGCAATCCGGGTTGTATTAAAACATTACACAGAATATCAATATGACCGGCTGGTCTCGTTAACACCTCATGTGATACGTTTACGGCCGGCACCTCATTGCCGCACGCCAATAACCGCCTATTCCCTGAAAGTAGGACCTGAAAATTATTTTGTAAACTGGCAACAGGACCCATTCGGAAACTATCTTGCGCGTTTTGTCTTTCCTGAAAAAATGCGCGCACTAAAGATTGACGTTGAATTGATTGCGGAAATGTCTGTTATCAATCCTTTTGATTTCTTCATGGAAGAATCGGTAGAAAAATTTCCATTTGATTATGAAGAACAATTGAAAAGAGATCTGGCGCCCTATCTGAAAATCAGGGAGCAAGGAACAGGATTAAAAAACTGGATAGCATCAATAGACAAGGAGAGAAAGAACACTGTTGATTTTCTGGTGATGTTGAACCAGCGACTGCAAAATGATATTAACTATCTTATTCGGATGGAGCCGGGCGTCCAGAGCTGTGAAGAAACACTGGAGAAAAAAATTGGTTCTTGTCGTGATACGGCCTGGTTACTGGTGCAGATCTGCCGTCATCTGGGTCTGGCTGCCCGGTTTGTTTCCGGTTATTTGATCCAGTTAACTGCTGATTTGAAGGCATTGGATGGCCCTGCCGGTCCTGAAAAAGATTTCACGGATTTACATGCCTGGGCAGAAGTTTATTTGCCGGGAGCGGGGTGGGTTGGACTGGATCCGACCTCCGGATTGTTTGCGGGAGAAGGTCATATACCATTGGCCTGTACTCCCGACCCATCAAGTGCGGCCCCGGTGATAGGTTCTACCAGTCCATGCCAGGTTAAATTCAGTTATTTAAATCAAGTAACACGTATACATGAGGACCCACGAGTCACCAAACCCTACACAGACACTCAATGGGAAAGTATTCTGGCGTTAGGTGAAAAAACAGATGACCGGTTAAAACGATCAGACGTGCGTTTAACGATGGGTGGTGAACCTACGTTTGTATCCATTGACGATATGGAAGGCGCCGAGTGGAACAACGCAGCATTCGGGAAGAAAAAAAGAGAGCTGGCTGGCAATTTATTATTAAAGCTCAAAAGCAAGTATGCTCCCCAGGGATTGTTGCATATCGGCCAGGGAAAATGGTATCCCGGTGAACCACTGCCCAGATGGGCATTATCCATCATCTGGCGTAAAGACGGGCATCCCATTTGGCGAAACGACCGTTTGTATGCGGACGAAAAAAAAGACAACAAGCATGGTACAGAAGAAGCTGAAAAATTCATCAAGTTATTGGCTGATTCACTGGACATTGATCAATACAGGGTCATTCCTGGATATGAAGATACCGCACATTATTTATTGAAAGAGGAAAGTCTTCCCGAAAATGTGGACCCCCTGGATAATAAATTATCTGACCCCCTGGAACGTGAACGATTGACCCGTTTATTCAGGCAAGGATTACAAACAGTTGTTGGTTATGTCCTGCCAGTTAAATGGAAAGAAGGAAAGAAAAACAAGGGATCATGGACAAGCAGTCCATGGTCTTTCAGATCAAAAAACATGTTTTTGATTCCCGGGGATTCACCTATGGGATATCGTCTGCCACTGGCTGCCTTACCCTGGAAGATGCCTGATCCGGATGATATTGATCATGAAAAAGATCCGTTTGACGATAGAGATGAATTACCAAAATCTGAATTAAAGAAAGAGAATAAAAAAACCCGAAAATCTTTTGACGATAGTGAGTTGGAGATAGTACACACGGCCCTTTGTATACAACCACGGGATGGCCGGCTGTATATCTTCATGCCGCCGTTAACCCGGATTGAAAACTATCTTGAGCTGGTATCATTCATTGAATCAACAGCACAGACACTTGGCTTGCCTGTTATCATTGAAGGATATGAACCACCGTGGGATCCACGCGTACAAAAACTGCAAATTACACCTGACCCCGGTGTAATTGAAGTTAACATTCATCCGTCTTCAACCTGGCCAGAACTTGTTAATAACATCCAAGCACTGTATGAAGAGGCGAGACTGGGCCGTTTAGGGACAGAAAAATTCATGCTGGATGGAAAGCATTCAGGCACAGGGGGAGGCAATCATGTGACGCTGGGTGGGTCAACACCCGCGGATAGTCCGTTTTTAAGACGGCCTGATTTATTAAGAAGCCTGATCACCTATTGGCAACATCACCCTGCCTTGTCCTATTTATTTTCCGGGTTGTTTATTGGCCCTACCAGTCAGGCGCCACGGGTTGATGAAGCGCGCGATGATAATCTGTATGAACTGGAAATCGCATTTAAACTTTTGCCGGAAGGGGAAAGTCATCAGCCCTGGCTGGTTGACCGTATATTAAGAAATTTTCTGGTCGATTTGACAGGTAATACTCATCGCTCGGAATTTTGTATTGATAAACTTTATTCACCTGATAGCCCTGCGGGCAGGCTCGGCCTGGTGGAATTCAGGGCTTTCGAGATGCCGCCGCATGCCCGGATGAGCATAGTGCAAATGTTATTGTTACGTTGTCTGATTGCACATTTCTGGCTCCATCCATTCAAACGATCATTGATACGCTGGGGCACGGAACTGCATGACCGTTTTATGTTGCCGCATTTTGTCTGGGATGATATGAAGCTGGTTATTCAGGATCTGCGTCAGGCCGGTTATGAATTCGAACTGGAGTGGTTTGCTCCATTCCGGGAGTTTCGTTTCCCGCATATCGGTTCTATCCATGCTGCAGGAATACAACTGGACCTGCATACGGCACTTGAACCCTGGCATGTACTGGGTGAAGAAACAACCGGGCAGGGGACCGCTCGTTATGTAGATTCTTCCGTGGAAAGGTTGCAGGTCAGTGTCCATGGGATGGCTGGAGATCGTTATGCGGTTACTTGTAATGGTCGCAAGGTTCCTTTACGGCCAACAGGAATAAGAGGGAGTTATGTTGCCGGTGTCAGATACAAGGCCTGGCAACCCCATTCCAGCCTGCACCCCACGATTAAGGCCCATATTCCATTGGTTTTTGATATCGTTGATATCGATAATTGCCGTTCAATCGCCGGATGTACATATCATGTGTCACATCCGGGCGGGCGTAATTATGAGGTATTTCCGGTCAATGCAAATGAGGCAGAAGCAAGAAGAAATGCTCGTTTCTGGGCATATGGCAATACCCAGGGCAAGATGGAAATTCCCATGGAAGAACCTCATCCCGAACAACCTTACAGCCTGGATTTGCGTTATCCGGTTTTTTCCTGAACCTGGGTTTGTATTTCCGTTTCACTGCCGGAATAATCAAACCAGGTCTGTGTCACCTGAGTATGAATACCACCCAGGTCTACCTGCAAATCATCGATAAATTCATGTAAATTGCCTTCGAGTAGCTTGTGTACATCAATTTCACTGATTACCCGCTGTACGTGTGTGATACTGCGTAAGCAATGATCATGTTTCGGCATTCGTGTTACACACAGATTCAATTCAGACAGGCAATGTGCCACAGAACGGGGAAATTCAAGGTCCTTCATTAAAAATGTCACTACATCCTGCCCATTGACCCGGTCAAGTACATGTTGTCTGTATATTTGATAGGCACTGAGGGAACGCAGGACATTCATCCATAAAATATTGTCGTAAGTTTCCGGTATTTCAAACCGGCGTCGCAAGAGATTCATGCAACCTACATCAACGATCCTGGTCGTCATATCGGCGCGTTCCAGGTTTCTGCCGATACGTATGAAATTGTAGGCATTGCTATGGCTCATATTGCCAAATAACAAACCGGTTATCTGGTGGCAAAAATTGATGACATTATCAAGAAATTCATATTGGGCATTACGCTTGAGTGCATTCTTTACATTGTGTCTCACGAACAGATGAAATTCATTGATTTGTTCCCATGCCTCACTTGGCATTATTTCACGGGTTGTGCGTACGTTTTCCCGCAACATCCGTATTGAGCTGACAATCGAAGCAGCATTGGATTCGTCCGCCAGCATAAAACAGGCTACGTTTTTTTCATCTGCTTTGTCATACTTGCTGTAGAATTGATCATTACTGCCACTGATATCAATCAAACCTCTCCATATATGTTTAACCATGCGCGGCAGATCCAGCAAAAGACTGGCATTAACATTGATCAGGCGTGCTGTATTTTCAGTGCGTTCCAGATTACGCCCTATCCAGTACATTCTTTCTGCGACACGCGAAAGCATTATTTAACCCTTGGTTGGTGCAACAACCCAGGTATCCTTACTGCCGCCACCCTGTGATGAATTAACTACCAGCGATCCTTTTACCAGGGCAACGCGCGTTAAACCACCTGCGGTTACGTAAGTGCGGTCACCTTGTAATGTAAACGGGCGTAAATCAACATGCCGGGGTTCAATTTCTGAATCACAAAGAGTAGGAACAGTAGATAAATTGATGACTGGTTGCGCAATATAATTTCTTGGTTTTGCCTTGACCAGTTTTGCCATTTCACTACGCTGTTTTTTTGTTGAATGTGGCCCAACCAACATGCCATAACCACCCGATTCATTGGCTGGTTTCACAACCAGGTTTTCCAGATTAGCAAGAACATGTTTGCGTTCTTTTTCATTTTCACAGGAAAAGCTCGGGACATTGGGGAGTATCGGTTCTTCATCAAGATAAAAACGGATCATTTCCGGTACATAGGTATACACCACTTTATCATCGGCAACTCCAGCGCCAGGTGCGTTGGCCAGGGCCACATTACCTTTTTTCCAGGCACGAATCAGGCCTGGAACACCCAGCAGTGAATCTGGATTGAAAATTTCGGGATCGATATACAAATCATCAATTCGACGATAGATCACATCAACACGTGATAATCCTTCGGTAGTTTTCATGTATACACAATCATCTTCTCCAACGATTAAATCAGATCCTTCAACCAGTTCTGCGCCCATTTGTTGTGCCAGAAAGGCGTGTTCGAAGTAGGCCGAGTTATAAATACCCGGTGTTAACACAACTACTTCAGGATAATCCATAGGCCTGGGGGAGATGGAACTCAGGGTATCAAACAGATGTGTAGTATATTCATTCAGCGGCATGATGTTGTAATCTTCAAAAAGCTCGGGGAATATGCGTTTGGTCACTTTACGATTTTCAAGCATATAAGAAACGCCTGAAGGCACACGCAGGTTGTCCTCCAGGACATACATGGTGCCGTCACTGTCCCTGACCAGATCACTCCCGCAGATATGCGCCCATACACCGAACAGCGGTTTGATTGTGCGGCACTGTTCCCTGAAATTCTTTGAGCTCTTTAATAATTCCCCGGGGATTTTTTTGTCTTTAATAATTTTTTGGTCGTTATAAATGTCATTTATAAAATGATTAAGTGCAGTAAGGCGTTGTTGCAGACCTTTTTCAATATATTTCCATTCTTTTTTGGGAATAATGCGCGGGATGATGTCGTAGGGCCATTCACGGTCGATATTTTCTCCCTCTGAATATACCGTGAAGGTAATGCCCATTGTTTTAATGGCCAGTTCCGCAGCCTGTTTGCGTTTCTGGATTTCTTCAAAACTGATTTTCCGCAGGTAATTGATCAGTTTTCCGGCACCGGGCCTGGCTTGCAGGCGCGGGTCCAGCAGTTCATCGTAATAACCGTTAACGTTGTATTTTTTTAAATCCATCATGTAATGATGTTATTCAGGTAAATTGCCTCATTTTATTTAATCACATTTGTGCCGGTCAGTCCGTTTATTTTGGGGAAGAGCCATGGTGTATATCTATATTATACTATTAGCCAACAAGTATTTGCAGAAACAAAGCTGGATAAGATATTCTGGTTCAGCTATATATTGATGTGTACCAGAGAGCGTTCCATAAACAATGAGACCCTGCCAATGAATGAATTCTCGGATCTGAAAGGTTATTTGCTTGATGGCCTGGGCCAGTTTGTACACAGTGCCAGCGCCTACCTGCCCCATCTGCTGGGCGCAATTATTCTTCTGATACTGGGGTTGGCATTTGCCTGGATTGCCAAGTGGATAATTTTACGTCTGGGCGCAGGGATAGACAGGGTAGTACATGCAATCGGCTTTGTCTCTTTGCATACGCGTCTGAAATGGCCAGTAGCCCATATTCTTGGCTGGCTGGTTTACTGGATCATTATACTGTTGTTTATCAGGGCCGCATTTGCAATTCTGAAGTTGCCTTCACTGGCTGAAGTACTCGGCAAGCTGCTTACCTATCTACCCAATTTGTTCATCGCCGGGCTTTTCATCGTCGGTGGTATCATGCTGGGCAATTTTGTCCGCAACAAGATCACAGAAAGTGCAAATGCTGCCGGATTACGTCAGGCTGGCGCCCTTGGCGGGCTGGCTCGGGCTGGCATTATTGCCCTTTCGGTGGTCATAGGCCTTGCCCAGATAGGCCTGGATGTGAAGTTGTTTGAAGGTATCCTCATTATTTTTGTTGCGGCCATCGCTGGCTCAATTGCCCTGGCGTTCGGGTTGGGTGCAGGTTCTACAGTGTCCAATATTATCTCTGCACGTTATGTGCGCAGGAATTACCAGATCGGACAGCGCATAAGTATTCAGGATATGCAGGGCAAGATACTGGAAATACTGCCAACCGGTATTGTTCTGGAAACAAAGACCGGCAAAACATTCATCCCGGCAAAAATATTTGATCAGGAAGCATCAGTATTGCTCGACAATGAATCAATCGATGACTAGAACTCGTCTGGAATATTGAAATGAGTGCTGACCCATTATCACTGCATTTTCTGGAAGTGCATCCCAAAGATGCGGCGAGAACGATGGAGCAGTTTGATCTGGAGGCTCTTGCGCATTATATGGAGAGTGTTCCGACAAAAATTGCAGCAAATGTTATCAAATATATCGTCCCTTCGATTGCTGCAGAATGCCTTAAATTAATGGCAATAGATAAATCGTCGCAAGTCATCATGCACCTCGGTGTGGAACGTGCCAGTTTGCTGCTCAGAAGAATGAAGAGCGGGATCCGCGTCCAGTTTATCAGGGCGATGTCTCCGGTGTTTTCCAATATGACAAGACTGACATTGCGTTATCCGGAAGGTACCGTGGGACAGGTGATGAACCCGCATGTTTTCAGCGTACACCAGGATATGACGGTTAATGAGGTCATCAACGTAATAAGAAATTCATCGCAACTCTGGCATAACGAGATTTTCATTACGGATGAAAAGCAGCAACTGGCGGGTATTATAGATGTCAGGCAGTTGTTGACTGCAGATTTCAATCAGCCTATGAAAATGATCATGAAACCTCCAGGTGAATGTATTCCTGCCCGCGCCAGTCTGGACAGTATCAAGAATTATCCTGACTGGAATTACAAAGAAAATTTCCCGGTGATTGATCATATGGGAGCATTTATCGGGGTATTAAGCAGGGTTTCAATGCATGAAGCCATGGCTGATGAGGAAACTCCGCAGAAACAGGAAGAGTTTACAGGTACTGCACTGGCCGTTGCAGAATTGTTCTGGGATGCCTGTGCAGATTTGCTGGCGCCTGAATATGAAAATATCAAGAAGGGGCATCAAGATGAATGAAATGAATAATACAATAGGCGAAAGCATACAAGAGGTATTATTTAACCGCTATCCGGCCGAAGCAGTGCGGCAACTGGAACAACTGCAAACGGAAAAGATGGCTGAAATTCTTGCTGGTCATCCCGTATCAAAAACTATAAAAATCTGGGAACGGATTTCCCCGCAACTCGCTGCAAAGATACTCGAGGAACTGCCCGTCGCATATGCCGCTGAATTACTCAAACAAATCGACCCCAATCGAGGTGCAAGTATCCTGTTGTCAATTATGGATGTTGAAAAAAGAGAGCAGATCATTAATTCAACAGAACCCAAGGCAGGCAGTGATTTAAGGCGAGCACTTTCCTTTGAACCCAATTCAGCCGGGGCCCTGATGGAAGCCAGGGTAATGTATTTCAGGCCGGACATGACAGTTGCCGAGGTGCTTAATGTATTACGGGCAAGACCGCGCCGGGCCTATCGCAAATTATATACGGTAGATAATGAAAACCGCCTGCTCGGAATGATCGAGATTGAGGATCTTGCACTGTCTGATCACAATGCTACTTTATCTGAAATTGAAAGCGTTCCTCCGGCAGTATTGGAAGTTACAGCCGGACGTGAAGAGCTCGTCTCGGTTTTTGAAAAATACAAGGTCACTGATTTACCGGTGGTTGATTTTGAACGGCGCTTTGTCGGTGTTGTCCGTTACCATGTTCTGCTGGAAGCAACGCTGGAAGAAAATAGCGCCGATCTGCAAACCATGGTGGGCGTGAGCAAGGATGAACGGGCCTTGTCCCCTGCCAGTTTTTCCATCAGGAAAAGATTGCCCTGGTTACAAATCAATCTGGTGACTGCCTTTATGGCAGCAGCAGTTGTTGGTGTGTTCGAGGATACCATTGCGAAATATACGGCCCTTGCTGTGTTGTTGCCTGTCGTCGCAGGGCAATCGGGTAATACCGGTGCCCAGGCACTGGCCGTAACATTGCGTGGTCTCGCCCTGAAAGAGATATACCCGCGGATGTGGTTCCGGGTCACACTCAAGGAATTTAATGCCGGTTTGGTCAACGGGCTTGCCGTTGCCATTACTACCGGAATCGGTGTCTATTTCTGGAGCCAATCACTCGGGCTGACCATGGTGATCTTTTTTGCCATGATTATGTCGATGATTATTGCTGGTGTTTCAGGTGCGGTTATTCCGATCATGCTGACAATATCAGGTCAGGATCCGGCACAATCATCCTCGATATTCCTGACGACAGTCACTGATATTGCAGGGTTTTTCAGTTTCCTGGGTATAGCTACTCTCTTTATTACGTTGTCTATTCTTTAAAACCGGCCTTTTGCTTAATGGCTTGCTTAATCTGATATCTGATTAATTTTCAGGTATACCGAGGGTTGTGTGCCCAGGCAGGGATTAATTTCAAAGCTGGAATCTTGTAACAATCAACGTTCCTGTTCTATTACATAACAACGCTGGTAGTTCTCACTGGAAGACCCATGGCTATTTTGCAAACATTAAATCAATAAAAAAAAACGATTGTCACAATAAAAATAATTAGTTTTACAAAAAACGATTCAAAATTTATATAGTCACCTACAAATATACTTAAGTTTAAAAAATTCATATTAATCAATGTGTTGTAAACATTTAATAGTATTTTAATGAATTTTAAAGGTTAAGATATGGGCAAGATTAAAGAACGTGAATTTACAGATTTTGATGATGATGAGTCATTACTGGAAGAAAGTGAAGCTTTGACTGAAACGGATCTTGATATAGCAGATGGAGCTGCAGATTTGCTGGAGGAAGAAATTGTGCAGAGCAGAAGAACCTGGCGTGATACGGAAAAATACAAGGAAATGCGGGAACTTTATAAAATTATAAATGACGAACTATACATAGGTTTTGATATAGAGGAATTTCTGGAAGATGAATATTGATGATGTAGAACAATCCAATACGACAAATGTTGTTTTCAGAGGTAGTGGTTCAGGAATATTTACTACAAACTACTCAAAGAATGGACAAAAGGGAAGTCATAGGTTGAAACCCGAACAGATTGATGGTGATATTACTGTTAATCCTCGTTCCGGTTCCGGGAAATCAGATGAATCACTTTCTTTACAAGATCCAGTTGCGCAGAATTCCCGCTATAAACTGCAAATGATTTACGATTAATGGCGGGAGCGTCTTTTACAAGAAACAGTTTTTTCCCTGATATATCGTCCCTGACTGTTGATTCAGGCAGATAAGTGGAACCGCCGTTCCACTTGATATAATCATATGCAATATATCCGGGCCCAAGTTTGATGTCCGGCGGCGGTATGTCAGGAAAGAGCAGTGCGTGTTCGTTCCTGAATGATGATCCCCAGTCAACGAAGATATAGCCGTTCCCGAATGCACTTTCAGGTGTCTCACCTTTAACAGAACTTACCATCATCAGTTCACAGGTGAATGATTCAACGGTGACAAGTCCCGGGGTTTGCGGGTAGTCACAGGTAAATCCCAAATCGATAGATTGATCAAGTAACCTCCGTATCAGGCTGTCACCCGACACAGTTTCTGCAACAATGGCAATATCAGGGAATTGCGTTTTAATATCTTTAAGCAAACTGACGAGGGAACTGTCCCAGAGATTTGCCAAGGCACCAATCACTAAAGGGATTTTGCCTTCATCCCGGGTGTGAATATCCAGCCGGGCCCTGTTCCATACATTCAAAATTGATTCAGCATGACGGAGAAATTTATGTCCCGCAGGAGTGAGCTGGATATTATTCCGGTCACGGTGGAAAAGTTGTACCCCCAATTCATCTTCCAGTTGCCTGATCCTGACACTGACAGTGGCCTGGGTAACAAAAAGATTTTCGGCCGCATTGCCAAAGTGGCATGTCCGGTGAACTTCCAGAAATGTCTTGAGAATATTGATATCCATTTCTGATATTATTTTACTGTTTTCCGGTTTAAATTATTTGATAATTATTGCGCCATATACATTGTTTTTGGGTTGATGAAAAGCAGAAAAATTAATGGAGCCGGTTATAAGCCTGTTGAAATCGGTGGTGTCTGTGTAAAACCAGGCAACCGGGCTGTTATTAATTTGCGTATCCCGTCACTATACACACATCCTTCCCTTACCATGCCGGTACAGGTAGTGCATGGGAAGACAGACGGACCCAGGTTATTCGTGTCCGCGGCAATACATGGAGACGAGATCAATGGTGTCGAGATCATCCGCCGCTTGCTCAAACTGGAATTGATATCAAAAATTAAAGGTACGCTGATCGCAGTACCGGTTGTCAATGTGTATGGTTTTATCAATCAATCGCGTTACCTGCCGGACCGGCGTGATTTGAACCGATCCTTCCCAGGTTCAAAATCAGGGTCACTGGCAGCACGTCTGGCACATATATTTTTGAATGAAATCGCCAGCAATGCCACGCACGGCATAGATTTACATACGGCGGCTTTTCATCGGGATAATCTGCCACATGTGCGCGCTTTTCTGGATGATGAGGAAACCAGGCGTATAGCGCATGCTTTTTCAACCCCGGTCATTCTGAATACCTCACTGACTGAAGGCTCCCTGCGCAAATCACTCAAGGGGATGAATATCCCCGTGATTGTTTATGAAGCAGGCGAGGCATTACGCTTTAATGAATTTGCCATTTGTGCGGGTGTGAATGGTATCGTTTCTGTCATGCGTGAACTTGGCATGTTACCAGAATCAAAATCATGCCAAATGACAAAACCCCTGATTGCAAAATCCAGTGTCTGGGTGCGTGCTGAACACAGTGGCATATTCAGAAATTCCATTCCATTGGGTGCTGTTATGAAAAAAGGCCAGGTGCTTGGTGTGATCACTGATCAATTTGGTGTGTATCAGGAGACCGTTCGTTCAAGTATCTCCGGGATCGTCATTGGCCGCACCAATATGCCACTGGTGCACGAAGGCGAAGCCCTGTTTCATATTGCGCGGAGCGGAAAAACCAGTTCATTTGTAAATACCCTGGAAGTATTTCAGCAGGAAATTGCATCCGGAGAACGATAAAAATCTCCTGCTGTGCTGCCATTGATCTGATATCAGATCGATACATCGTTAAATTGAATTTTCCAGTGCCTGGATACGTTCTTCGATAGGCGGATGCGTCATGAATAACCTTTTGATGCCGCTGCCTATCCCGCCGGATATACCTGAAGTTGCCATTGAATCCGGTAACTGACTGGGGATTTTGCCTTTTTGTAACCGGTTTAATGCGCCAATCATCTTGTTTTTGCCGGCCAGTTGTGCACCGCCTGCATCAGCCTTGAACTCACGCTGCCTCGAGAACCACATGACGATGATACTGGCCAGTATCCCGAGAACCAGTTGCGCAATAATTACAGTGATCCAGAATCCGGGACCATGCCCACGTTGTACCTTGAAAATCAGACGGTCGACGAGAAAACCAATCACCCGTGAGAAGAAAATAACAAAGGTATTGACGACACCCTGGATGAGCGTAAGGGTAATCATGTCACCATTGGCGATATGACTGACCTCATGTCCCAATACGGCCTCAAGTTCATCTCTGGACATCTGTTCAAGTATGCCTGTACTCACTGCCACAAGTGCGTGATTACGATTTGCTCCTGTGGCAAATGCATTCAGGTCCGGAGATGGGTAGATAGCGACTTCCGGCATACCGATCCCCGCCATTTGTGCCTGTCTCTGGACGGTAGAAACCAGCCATCTTTCAGTTTCGTTTTGCGGAGTACCAATTATGACATGTGCACCGGTTGAACGTTTCGCCACCCACTTGGATATGAGTAATGAAAAGATGGAACCACTCATGCCGAACAGGGCAGCAAAGACCAGCAGGGCGGTCAGGTCCAGTTCTGTTCCCTGTTCTTTCAGAATGCCCTGAAAACCGAGCAACTGGAACACGATACTTATAACCAGTATCACTGCCAGGTTGGTAGCAAGAAATAATGCGATACGTTTCATTTTTTCACCATGTGATAAGGTTTAATTAACTTGTTAATCCGAAATACAAAACATTTTGAATTATATTATTGAGAACACGAATTTGACCTCAAGATTTGAATAAGTTCTCATATTCTTTTTCTGTAGCCGGCAAGATAACGAATGGCATCTTCCAACGCTGCCAGACTGTGTGCCGGTGCAAACCGGTCAATGTGAGGCGCAGCAAACTGCATGAATGTTTCATCCGGTGCAAATCCGTCCCGTCCGAGCATCGGGTTCAACCAGATGATTTGCCGTGCACGTGATTTGATATTTTCAAGTTCAGACCCTAATTGCTTTGGATCATTGGTATCAAAACCATCACTGAGAATCATAATAATAGAGTCGTGACGTACTGCCTGTCTGGCATGGTGTTTATTAAAATACGCAAGAGAATCGGCAATACAGGTACCGCCCAGCCAAAGGTGATTACTGGCTTCAAGACGTGATCTCATGATTTCAAGCGATCTTTCCCGGTAAAGACCGGTGACACAAAACAGGCGGGTATGAAATGCAAAAGCTTCACTTGCCGGAAAGGCCCTGACTATTCCCCGGGCAAAGCGAAACAGTAATGGATTATTCCATGCCATGGAATGTGATACATCATGCAGTATGATGATGTGCGGTGGTTCACGCCGCCGTTGTGTGTATGCCGGTTTGACCGGCAGCCCGCCAAATTTCAGATTACTCCTCAAACTTTTGCGTATATCGATTTTATCACCATGTGTTGTAATCACGCGCCGCCGTTTTAATTTTTTCCGTAACAGCAGTGCCAGCCGTTCAGCTTGTCTTTCTGCCTCACGGGCTGCCCGGGCATCATTTAAAAAACGGAAATCAGCCTTCGAAATAGTACGTTGGCGTCCCGCTCCGGCGCCCGATATATCAGCGGATTCCATCAGTTTATCTATATGTTCCTTGCTGCTGCCACCAATACCGGCAATACCGCCCCGGCGTTGCCGGGCATATATACTTGCCATCATGTTGGATTCATTTTTTTTAATTCGATAAGGAAACCAGTAAGCAGAAAACAATTCATCGAACCGTTGCCATTCAGCATGATCCCGGCATGTTAATGACCGTATGATATGCCGTGAGAGCGATTCATCAGGGTTATACGAACTGTTCAGCATAGTCATGCTGTCAATGGTTTCCTGTATACCAATCACAAAACCTTCATGACGAAGATGATGGATAAATCCTATAAGGCGGCTGTCGGGGGGCTGTATGTTCAAAGAACTGCATCAACCAGACGGTTAATCAGTGTCCGGGCAAATATTGTCATGTCGTCCTGTGTTTTTAAAAGGCAGGCACGAGTCTGATAAATAATATCAATATTATTTTTCAGATCATTAACTCCCAGACCCAATAATGCGGCTGACCAGTCCAGTGTTTCAGCAACACCGGGGCGTTTACGTAACTCGGATTCACGTAATGCCTGGACAAAACTGACGATCTGTTTTGACAGATTTGTTTCAATCCCCGGTATTCTGCTGCGCACTATTAACAGTTCCTTTTCCGGATCGGGATAATCCAGATAATGATAAAGACACCGGCGGCGCAGGGCATCGCTTAATTCACGTGTGCCATTTGAGGTCAATACAACACGTGGAACAGACAACGCATGAATAGTCCCCAGTTCAGGAATAGTGATCTGAAAATCCGAAAGCAATTCCAGCAGAAATGCTTCAAATGCCTCATCAGTTCGATCGATCTCATCAATCAGCAGGACGGGAGGTGTCTTCTGGCGTATGGCCTTCAAGAGCGGCCGTTCAAGCAGATATTCCTCATTGAATATATGCGCTTCACGTTGATCCAGCGATTCCTTGCTGCCCTCCAGTAGTTTGATGGACAACAACTGATGGGTGTAATTCCATTCATAAACAGCGTTGTTGGCATCCAGCCCATCATAACATTGCAGACGTATGAGACTACAATCGTATATTTTTGCCAATACCTTGGCGATTTCGGTTTTACCAACACCGGCTTCTCCTTCTACAAGCAGGGGACGGCCAAGTTGTTCCATCAATACCAGAGTAGTGACCAGATCCTTATCTGCAATATATCCCGCGTTACTGAGCTTGAGCTGTAATGTCTCAATTAAATTCTTCATGGCTGAATGATGCATTAGCACAGACGAAAAATAAATCTTAAAAGGTTGTGACATACCGGTTAACACACTTGACATCATCATTCTAAATGATAATAATTCTCATTAATAAATATGACAATATTAAATCAGATATAACTAATCATTATTAATCAAAAGGTTATTCAATATTATGAAACAAGGATATCGAAAGATAAATACCAAACGAGGCATTTATTTTGTGGCCTGGAGACCGGAGGATGTCACTCAGTTATTGATTGACGAAAAACTGGCGCCGGCTGACCTCACAAGCGAATCACGGGAAACCCATCATCTGATACGGGATCTTTATCTGCTGGCTTGTGCGGGAACCCTGAATGGCCGTCATCGTAATAGTATGGGTATGCTGACCCGGTATGCACGTAAATTACGCTCTTCATTATATACAAGGCAGTAACACAATCGAGGTGATAACCATGTATGAGCAGAACAAAAATAATCGGGATGCAAGTGAACCGGAACAACCGACGCTGGATGTATTGCAGGCCGGGTTGTTTTATCTCATGACGCACTATACGTTCCGTCAGTGTCCCAGGATTGCAGACAAGATAGTCGAACATCTGGTTATGCTCTGCAATCATCCCCAGATAGTTCTCATGCCATCACAAAATCACCTGTTCGCAAAAATGATCAATATCTGGCGGGCCAGGCAGTTCGACAATAAATCGAGCGTTGATCCGATTAGGCTGCATTGATCCGGAATTATTCAATTGATTATTCACGCGCAAATCATCTTGCATGTGTTGAAACCGGGTGCTATACAATCAGGGACTGTAATCTATAAAACTCAATATTAAAAAATTAAGGACCAATCAAAATGAGCGCAGTCCCTCTGGAATTTAATGATCTGCTCTGGAGCAGTGATGAAATTATTGCCAGCCGCTATGAAAAAAGTGCCTGTGCCCTGATTGCAGTAAAACAGATACTGGAAAAATATCTGCCTCTTGCAGGAAAAGAACAATCTTTTCTGAAACAATATCAATACTGCATGGAAGTTGATCAGGAAATATTTTTGAAAGTATGGACAGATCCAACAGCATATTACTGGGTTCGTCTCGCTTATCAATTTCTGGCAAATCATCAATCCGGTGCAGCGTTAGATGGACTTGCTACACGTTATTGCGAGTATTACAGCTTCAACTCTTCTGCAGATGCGCTGGAATACCATCTGCAACAATTCAATCGCTTTACTCTCGCCCTGCATTTCCTTGCTGGAACGGATTGTAAATTCGATGAACCTCTATCGGTATTGTTGCCATTTGCCATACCGGCCACGCAAATATCAATCGGTATCAATGGAAAAGGCGATATTCTGGCAATCAGCAAAGGAATTCTGTCACTGCAAATTGATGATGAAATAATTCCGGTAAAGCTGGAACCCGGGACATATAACGGAATAACCGTTAATAAATGTCCTGTTACCAAATCTGCGGATTTTGAATTACGTCTTCATCCGCATGCTTTCAATAATCTGCCCGGCCTGACATTTACCGATCCTGTACTTGCAGCATCGCTGGATTTCCAGCAAGAACATGCCGGACTTGTCGGGCAGACACTGGAAAAAATACAACGTTATTCGCCCCGCAATTATAAACAGTTCACGGAAATGATTCGCTATATTGCCCTGAAAAACATGAAGACCGGAGATTATACCAATCTCAGTCATTCAGAACTGCCGGGCACCTTTGTTGCGTCCATGGTGAATAATCCTTATATGCTGGCTGAGACCTTTATTCATGAATTGCATCATAACCGGCTTTTTTTTGTGGAAGAGAAGGGCCCGTTTTTCGGTACTGAAAAAGTACATCCATTAAATGTACTTGAATTCTATTCACCATGGCGCAATGACCTGCGCTCGCTGCATGGTATCTTTCATGCCGTTTATGTGTATATCCCGGTAACTGAATACTGGTTATCCATAATAGGTGCTGACGATACAGATGAGATGCTGGCCGATTTTGCCTGGCAGAGATTAATTATCATGATCCTGCAACTCAGGATTGGATTACTGCAATTGCAGAGCTTTGCTGAATTGACAGATTATGGACGTGCTGTCCTGGAGAATATGTTTCAGCCAGTATCAAAAATGGAAAGGAAAATTGAGGAACTGAAGAAATCCAGACCTGATACACCGGTTATGACCAAATTCTTTTCCGAAGAAGGATCTCTTGAACTGCAGATCAGCAAGATCACAAATCAACCATTGACGGCAGTGGAATATGTCCGGGAGCATGTAACGTTGTATGCGCCGCAAGATCAACAGAAAGTGATATTCAGCCGGTTGATCCCCTGAAGTATTTTTATTCAGGATAACGTTTGAGCCAGACTCATCATCCAGCTTTGCAGGCGGATCTTTACATTGGAATCAATATTCAGTTGCAGCAGACGTTTGTGAAAAGCATTTACAAAAAATGTTTGTACAGGTTCTCTCAAAATTCCACCGGCATCTTTTCTGTGGGTAATATGGGGGTTAGTGTTGATCTCCCACACAAGTATGCGGTTATTTGATACTGTAAAATCAATCCGCCCATAATCAATACGTGCGATACGGAATATACGGCCGATTTCTTCACGGTACGGGTTTGATTCTACAAAATTTCTTTCTTCTGCAAGTGCGGTTTCATCAAGTTTGCCTGGAACCTTCAACATCCATTTTTCACCCTGGAATAAATGCCGTGCTATCACTTCACCATCTACATAAAAGTGTGAATATTTGCGGTAGGTTCCTGTCTCATCAGCGGTATTGATATATTCGATTATCATCATTGATTCACGGTTCATACCCTGTGCTTCCAGCTCGTAAATTGCAGCAAGCAGTTCATCTTTGTCATGCAGCAATGGTGATCTGCTGCCCTTATGGTCGTTTTCAAAACGTATGAATACCGGATATCTTTTCGGCATACGCACTTCCGTTAATTTATACACATTAAAGGGATTGATGCCCTGTTCATACAGGGTGCGCAGCAATTCATAACGGCGCATGCCACGGATTGGGTCATTGAGCAGCAGGACCTCTTGCCCTGAATTCCTGATCGTTGACCAAGCTTTCGCGGCAAGTTCTGTTTCCGCCGGTGTCAGTCTTTCAAGATCGGAGAAGATATACATCCCCGCTTTGACAGAAGTAGAATTAAACAACCTGTCATACGTCATAGGCTGGATGATATGCGCCAGCGGTTTACCACGCCATGCGAGGTGGTTTTTGATGGGCATATCTACTTTGTAGAAATAATAAATCAACGCAGTTCACTCATGATTTAATTCCGTGCATGTTTGATCGATGGATAATATAATCTATCTTATTGATAACAATATTATATTTTATTTCATGGCAATGGTTGACATCCGGCATGTAAGGTAGTTTACTTGCTACAGGTGATAATTTCATGTTTACAAACGAATAACAGACCAGATAATTCCAGGAGAAGCAAACATGTACAAGACAGACAAACCTCTCGACATCAGCAAGCTGGAGCAGGGGCAGTCCAATGAACTGCAACAATTAACGCAAGGCCTGCAAGGGCAATGCAAGAAGGATTTATCCGGTAATACACTGTGGACGCAGGAATTCACAGCTTGTGGCAAGCCCGGTAAATTGCAGACATGAAAAAAACCAATACATTCAGTCAATATCAGCAAACAGCAAAACTGAAAAGAAACGGCCTGAAGATCTCTCAAGATTGATAGAAGGACTGGAAACAAACCCTCCTCTAAAAAGCCGGGGCACATTTTTATGGACACGGGAATTTGCCGCCTCTGGCAAGAACTGTGCTGTAGTAGGTGTTCACGAACCGCTTTGGACAGAGAAATTACCTACATGTGATAAATCCGGAAAAATCACAAATTAATATTTTTTATGATTTTATGGGCCTAGAACCTTAAGGAGAAAAAGCCATGCACAAAACAAAAAAACAGATAAACATAAATACTCTTGAGCAGAGCCAGACAGATGAATTGGCACACCTGGCAAGAGGCTTGGAAGCGAATGGATGTAACAATAACGGGATAGTAGAGTGGCCAGTAGAATTTGCTGCCAGTGGTAAGGTGCTAACTCAGATTGATTCAACTATTGATGCGGACCTATGGACGCAGAAGATGGCTTCATCTGATAAATCCGGCAAGCAGTTATAAACCGGGGGAAAGCATCCGGATTAAGTAATTGAGTATAATCAGATTATAAACTGGTTCATACCAGTGACAAATTAAGTTACATAATTAAATTTTCAAATTGAAAGCCCGGCCAATCCTTTGGCCGGGCGTTGTTTTTTTTCAGCCATTTAATTATTGAATAAAATGACAGCACAATCACATCTGGATACAAAAAAATTCACTGTAGCCACATTGTATAAATTCGTGCACTTGCCGGATTTCAGGGAATTACGTGTTCCGCTGCTTGAACAGTGTAAAAAATGTGGCATCAAGGGTACATTCTTGCTCGCGAAAGAAGGTATCAATGGGACCATCGCAGGATCACACAACGAAATTGATACAATCCTGAATTATCTTAAATCCGATACACGTTTTTCTGATCTGGAACATAAAGAATCCTTTGTTGATACCACGCCGTTCTACCGTATGAAGGTCAAACTCAAAAAAGAAATCGTTACCATGGGCAAGCCGGAGATCGATCCAAGGCATAAAGTGGGCAAGCAGGTAAGTACAGAGGAATGGAATGAATTGCTCGCAGATCCGGGAGTGTTTGTCATTGATACACGCAACCAGTATGAATATGAGATTGGCACATTCAAATATGCCATTTCACCCAATACCAGCACATTCAGTGAATTTCCTGAGTATGTGGCAAAGTCACTGGACCCTGAGAAACACAAGAAAATTGCGATGTTCTGTACCGGCGGAATCCGTTGTGAAAAAGCCACTTCATATCTGCTGAGACATGGTTTTAACGAGGTATATCACCTGAATGGCGGGATACTCAAATATCTTGAAGAAGTGAAACCTGAAGAAAATCTGTGGGAAGGTGAGTGTTTTGTGTTTGATGGGCGGGTGGCGGTTGATAAAAATCTTGAAAAAGGCGTCCATGAAATGTGCTATTCCTGCCGTATGCCGGTATCACCGGACGACAGGAAATCGCCGAAATATGAACAGGGAATTTCCTGTCCCCGCTGTTTTGATACATTGACGGAAGAAAAGCGCGCCAGTCTGACTGAACGGCAATACCAGATCAGGCTGGCTGAATTACGCAATGAGCAACACATTGGTATATCACTGGAAGAAAAACGGAGTTGCAACTGAACGCCAGATAATTTGTACCGGGCATGTACAAACAGCCATGATTATTGAATTATTATATTCTGGATACTCTTATCAACTACCGGAATAAGGATACAAGGTTACATGCGAAAATTGGTAATAAACACCGCCCAGGTTTCCAGTGAAATATTTGGCGAGGAGGCTGTAGTGGTGAATTTCATGACTGGTAAATATTTTGGCATGACCGGATCGGCACCGATGATATGGAAACTGTTTGAAACTCCTGTTTCTTATGATGATGTAACAGGTATGCTCGATGGATTGAATGGACAGACAGAGGAGATCATCGGGCAGGTTAAAACATTTATTGATACCTTGCTGCAAGAAAATCTGGTTATTGATGCTGGTGTAACTAATCCTGACAATACTCAATCTACCACTGTAAAAATCGATACTGATAAATGGCAGGCCCCTATACTTGAAATATATGATGATTTACAGGAATTAATCGTACTGGATCCGATTCACGATGCAGATCCTGAACGTGGCTGGCCGGTCCAGCAGAACATGCCTAAACCTGAATGATCAGGGAGTTTGTCACCTGATTATTCATTGAAGAAATAAAACGGTGAAAACAGACTTTGGTGATTTCATCAGCAGCGGCCTCACGCTTGCTGATGATACCTGGCATTCACTGGGTGGTAGTGAATACTATTATCAATTCGGACCGGTAACGATGTCAGTAAGATTTATCGGCGATACGTTAGTGGATATTATTGACCCCGCCATCATGCACCGGCGTCTGGGGAACCCGCCCGCAACAATATCCGGAATTATTTATGCTCTTGATGCCATGGCACTTGGTGTGACTTTACCGCCGGATGAATGGCCGCTGCCTGTCATCAGACGTGAACACCAGCAGAGGGTGCACTGGCAACCTTCTGAAGGACTTGCGCTTGCCTCGGACGAGAGCAGGGGCATCTGGCACCTGTTTGATATGGACCGCCGTGAAGGTATTTACTGGATACGCTCCGGCAGGGATTTGCCGTCGTGGGAACCCGGCGCACCCTTGCGTTACTTCATACACTGGCTGGCATATTTGGAAAGGGCACAACTTATTCATGCTGCCGGATTGGCATATGATGGTTCTGGTTTACTGCTCACTGGTGCTGGAGGTTCCGGCAAATCAACCACTACCGCTGCTGCCATAGCTTCGGGATGGCAAACTGCCGGTGATGATTTTGTACTGGTTGAAAATACATCACGGCCCCTGATTCATGGTATTTACGATACAGTCAAGCTTGCAGGAATGGCACTTGAAGTTGTGCCGGATATGGCCAAATTGGCAGTTAATCCACAAAGGTCACCGGATGACAAGGCCCGTATACATCTCCGCCACACTAATAATAACCGGTTGGTTGCATCCATGCCGGTATCAGCGATATTCTCACTCCATATTACCAATGAGGAGAATACGAATATTGTACCCGCCAGCAAGGCAGCAATTATGAAAGCGCTGGCACCATCCACCTTGTTTCTATTACGTACCGGAATGCAGGAATCCTTTGCACAAATTAGTGAATTGATTAACAACCTGTCATGTTACAGTATTGAACTTGGCAAGAATCCATTCGAGGCAGTTGAAGTATTGGCCCGTGTGATAAAGACATTCGAACAATGAACACCCCATCAATTTCAACAATCATTCCGGTCAGAAATGGCGCTGCCTATATAGCGGATGCCATAGCCTCGATCGAACAACAGGTGGTACCGGTAACTGAAATCCTGATTGTGGACGATGGTTCTACCGATGCGACCCAGGATATTGTTGCCAGACTTTCCGGTAAAAATCCTGTAATAAAATTGCTCGAAGGTCCGGGCAAAGGCCCGGGCCCTGCACGCAATGTTGCGCTGGCTGTTGCATGTGGAGAAATTATTGCTTTTCTCGATGCCGATGATTTATGGCCTGCGAATAAACTTGAGCTTCAACTAGCACGCATCAACCGGGAACCTCACGTGGATGTTGTTTCCGGTTTTGTGCGTTATTTTGACAAACAGGCTGCAAATGGACTTGTACCTGCATCTGATTCACGCACAGTAGATATTTTTCATGTACATCTTGGAGCTGCTGTCTATCACCGGTCCATATTTGAACAACTGGGTAATTTTCAGGAGGGAGTACGTTATTCTGAGGACGTAGATCTGTTGCTGCGAGTTCGTGAAGCCGGAATTCCCATGACCATATTGCGCAGAATTACTCTCTATTACCGTCGTCATACGGATGCAATGACGACAACGGTAACACATAATGAAGTCAGGGATTTCAATTCTGTGATTATGCAGTCTATCCTCAGGCGGCGTGCTGCAGGCATTACTGCACCGCTGGAACCATTTTCCAATCTGATAGAGAACTGAAGATATATATGCGAATATCTGTAATCATACCCGCATACAATGCTGCGGACACACTTGCCGAAACACTGGACAGTGTGGCACATCAGACACGGCAAGCCGATGAGATAATAGTTGTGGACGATGGATCTACAGATACAACTGCCGCAATTGCCCTGGCCCATCCATTGACGCCGAAAGTTATCAGCACAGTCAATCAAGGTGCAGCTGCAGCCCTGAATTTGGGAATCAGTGATGCCGGAGGTGATGTACTGGCGTTTATTGATGCTGATGATCTCTGGCATGAATCCAAATTAGAGTTACAAACCGGGTTACTTAGAAATGAACCGGATGTTGGAATGGTTTTTTCCGGTATGGAGGCTTTTCTCTGTCCCAGTGTTTCGCCGGAAGTTGCCAAAAGACTGGTTTTTCCAGAAGGTTCTCACACTGGATATATTACCGGCACACTCATGCTCCGCCGTGATATTTTTACACGTCATGGTCTTTTCGATCCGGGACTCAGGACCGGCTATTTCATAGACTGGTTCTGCCGGTTAAAGGCTGAAGAGATCGAGTTCAGGGTACTGCAGAAGGTCCTCTTGAAGCGGCGTGTCCGCCAGGGAACACTTGGTCAGCGTAAATCTGTTGCAGGAGATGGCTTGTCTGCTGATTTCATAGAAATAGCCCGCCGATCCATATTGAGTAAACGCAAATCATCGCCCGGTAATTCATGAAGAAACCAGATTTCTCCAGAGCGGACTGGCCTGCTCCTGAACTTTGTCTTTTACTCAAGGCCTATATCTGCCCGGAAAAACAGGCCCATCTTGCATGGCGGGAATGGCTGGCAACACGGTCAATAGATAATGCGACGTGGGCAGAAATTCGGCTTCTGGCTGCTCTTGCCGGACGTATCCCGCTGATTGATCCACAATCACCGGAACGGCCATTGCTTGATGGTGTACGCCGCTTCGTATGGACCCGTAATCAGGCCAGGCTGGATAACAGCATGATTGTGATCGATATTCTCAATAAATCCGGTATTCCCGTCATGGTACTGAAAGGTATGGCACGTATCGCTACCAATCCGGCCCTTGCTTCCGCCCGTTATGTCAGGGACATTGATATTATTGTAGATGCAGCGCGAATTGATGAGACCTGCAATGTGCTTATCGCCAATGGTTGGCGCCCGCTTTATGGCAGACTTCCAGGTGAATCTCGCGCGGAGCCTTTTGGCCGGTTGCTACCGGAGCATCCGGACAGGATCACTGTTACCCAGGAAGATTTTCATGTAGATGTTCATCGTAGTGCAATTCATTTTGGACGATCCGGGACATTCGATGATATTTTGTGGACACGTTGCAATAACGCTGTATTACGGGGGCGGCCGGTAAAAGTTCCCTCAGAAACTGATCAGTTCATCCATGCCCTTGCACATGGTGTGGTCTTTGATATTGAGAAACCTGTTGACTGGGTTATTGATGCACTGGATGCCTCCCGTGGAAAGGGTTTTAGCTGGGATATCTGCGCAGCCGAATTACAACGGCGGCATATAGGTGCGGCTGTAGCCAGCGGTGTTGAATTTCTTGAAAGTGAACTTGGTTTCAAGGTGCCTGAGAAAATTCACAACATAATAAAACGGGACAAGCGTTACTTGTTATATTCTACTGAGGCCAGGGTATACAGGAAACCTCCAAATGACAGAAGCAGTTTCAACAAAAAGTGCATGCGCTGGGCTGAATGGCTGAGGTCCCGCAATTGTTTCTATCATCCACAGCAGCAAAGCACCACTCTGTGGGAAGGCCGTAAGCTCCGGCAAACAGAGAGAGAAGAGGCAAAGCAGAGAAATACATGCCTGACCGCGCCAATCGCTAATTATAAACTTCACAGTTCTGATCTGTTTCCTGATTTTCAACTTGTCATAAATATTGAAATCACAGGATGTACGGATCCTCTCATACGCTTTGATCTCCTGCTTGATGGTATCTGGTTCGGGCGTTTACGAATCAAACATTCGCAAACAGATGAAAACAGTGTTCTTGCGTGGCGTTTCAATATTACCATGCCACAGATAGTTATAGGTGACGCTGATGAATATGATTTGCGCCTCGTATTGATCAACCTGAAGGGCAGGGTGCCTGCAGTTATGCCGTTTCAGGTACGTGTTGGTTTGTCTCCTGTTGGAAAGCCGGTTATACCTCATCGTACGCTTACGATCGATCAAGCATTTCCTGAGGCACATAACTCTATCAATTCGGGGCAGGAAGTTTACCGGTTAGAAACTGCCAAAAATTCTTAAAATTTCGTTGATAGGGCTTTCTAGATATAAGCCGGTCCAGGTAATTAATATCACCCATTTCTGAAAGAAATTTATCTTTCCACTCTTCGTTTAATGTGGTGCGTTGTACACGTGTGTGTACATCAGTATAAATTTCGGCCGGTTGAATATCGACTCCAACATATGCGGCGATATTTATCACAGACTCTACAGGAGCCGTAATAAAATCTTCATACCAGAGTATGAGTGGTGAAATACCATTGCGTGCGAAAAACATTCGCCAGCGTGGTTCAGCGCCAGAAATATAACTGAGCGTGCGCAAGATTTGCTTAGATGAGTAACTGGGGGAAGCTATTGGAACTTTATCACTTAGCCAAGCCTTGGTCTGTAAGGCAATCGCACGGGAAATTGCTTGTGCCAGTAAATCCCTTCGTCTCAGCCATATCCAGTATCTGTTTGGGAAAACATTGGAAAACTCGATTTCTTTCTGGATTGCGTCCCAGTGATATGCAAAGATTTTCATTGCTGTAATTCCATTTGGGGTACTTCCTTGATTAAATGCAACGGCACAGCGGTCACGTATTGTTACGGCATCACCAAAGGCTACATTTGGACTGAAGTATTCTCTTGGATTACCCAGTTTTCCTGTTGAACCTATAAGTGCGCAAAGATAATTGGAACCAGAGCGGGATTCGGTAACTATAATGACTGTTTTTCGGGGGTCCTGACTTTGTTTTGTCTGTTTGTTTAATTCAACCATAGTTCTGGAAAATGTAATTTATTTATATTGTAGGCAAAAACACAATATCAGTCAGGAAATTATGAACTTTTTATGTTCGCGGGGGATCATCAAGGGAACAAACGGGATAGTATTAAAATCAGTTATTAACAATCAGATTGAGTTTATATCCGTATAAAATCCACCACTGGCTTCTATATTGTTTCTGATAACACAACCGCTTGTGAAAAAAACGCAAAACAGAACGATAACCACTGCTTGTGTTAAATATAACTGTCTAAAACAAACCATACTATTCTGTACGGCTGGTAATTTCCAGCAGGTGATAGCCAAACTGGGTCTTTACCGGGCCATGGACCTGATGCAATTCAGCACTGAATACGACTTCATCAAATTCCTTGACCATTTGTCCGGGTCTGAACTCTCCCAAATCTCCACCACGTCTGCCGGAAGGGCATTTTGAATGCTGTTTTGCAGCTTCGGCGAAATCCGTTCCTTCTGCAATTTGCTTCTTCAGGTCTTCACATTGCTCCTGGGTTTCAACCAATATGTGTCTTGCGCTTGCTTTAGCCAATGTTATTCTCCGATGTGATTATTTGATTTTGATATATTATATCAGCCTGTAAATAAAAAATTACTCTTTTCTTGATGAATAAAACGGAACAACAGACACCACTACAAAGGGCGGCGCTGATTATGGTATTGCTCAATGGGTTTACCACACCATTGATGCTGTCGGCAGCCAATGTTGCTTTGCCTGCTATTGCCGTTGATCTGAAGATAAATGCGGTGATGCTGAGCTGGATACCCATGGCCTATCTCATGGCCAGCGCCATGTTTGTACTGATATTCGGCCGGCTGGCAGATATGTATGGCCGCAAGCGTATCTTTATAGCAGGTACTGTGAGCGTTATAGTCACTTCTTTGTTGGCCGCCATATCAATGAATGGTGAATTGCTTATAGCAGCCCGTTTTTTACAGGGTGTAAGTGCTGCTATGTTATATGCAACACAAATCGCTATTGTGTCGTCCGTGTTTCCTCCGGCAAAACGCGGGCATGCTATTGGCATGACCGTGTCTGCTATTTATCTGGGACTGACATGCGGTCCTGTGATTGGTGGATATCTGATTGATGTGGCAGGCTGGCGTGCAAGTTTTGTATTTCATATTCCTTTGGCCATTGTTGTATTGTTTATAGCTGTGCTCAAAGTGCCGGGAGAATGGCTGGCCGAGGAAAAGGGAGAATTCGATATCAAGGGAGCGATGATCTATAGCCTGTCGATTGTGTTTTTATGTATCGGTGCCTCTACTGTGCCGGCATCAACCAGCTTAATCCTGATTTTATTTGGCCTGATTGGTATTTTTTTATTTTTCAATATTGCGCGTCGAATACCGCACCCCATTTTTGATGTAACATTATTTTATACTAACCGGGTTTTCACGCTTTCCTGTCTCGCGTCATTTATTCTTTATACGGCCACCTTTGCCAATGTGGTATTGATCAGTCTGTATCTGCAATACCTTAAGGAAATGTCCGCCTTTACTGCCGGTTTGTTCATGATGATTCAACCACTGACCATGGCTGTATTCTCTCCAATGGCCGGCAGGTTATCTGATCATATAGAACCACGTATCATCGCATCAGCAGGGATGATAATTACTGCTATCGGTCTTGTAATGCTAGCTTTACTGAATGGCGTCAGTTCAACAGTTTATCTAATGGCTGCCTTGATTATTACCGGTCTGGGTTTCAGCCTGTTTTCTTCGCCAAATACCAATGCCATCATGAGTGCTGTGGAAAAACGATTCTATGGCAGTGCTGCAGGTTCCATTGCCACCATGCGGGTGCTTGGGCAGATGAGCAGTATGGTGCTGGTCACGCTGGTGTTTGCATTGATAATCGGCCAGGTAGAGATACAACCTGCCAATTACCACAGCTTGCAACAGGCCATCCACATTTGTTTTACCATAGCTGCTTTATTATGCCTGCCCGGATTGTTGTTTTCCCTGGTGCGTGGCAGTGTGCACAAACAGGGAATATGAATAATCCGATTATCTTGAGTAAGGCTATTGTCAGGTTCTGAATTTGTCAGCTAGAATACGCGGCATTATAGGGGTAGGTCATACTTATGCCTGTTCAAGCAAATTTGAAACACCGGGGTTTCTATAGCCATAGGAGCCTGTTATATTCTGCTGTCTTTTATCTGACAATTATACTCACAAGTTTTACTGTCTCATTGGCACCCCGTGACGCTGTAGCTGCTCCTCCGGATATCAGTGGTAGCTACACTGGTAATTTGTCTGGCTCGGGAATTTGTACACCACCTCCAAACGAAACTGCAAACACCAATTTAACTTTTACGATTACTCAAAATGGTGGGAATTTTACCGGAAGTGGCACATTTTTAGATGTAGATTCAGATTCAGGCACCTTTCAGTTTACTTCAGGGATTGTTGATGACAGTGGAAATGTTTCAGCGAATGTAGATGTACAGTCAGATGTCGATCAAACAGGATCATTTTCAGGGACATTTAGTGGCGGTACATTAAGTTTATTATTTAATATTTCAGATATTGGGCCACCAAACTGTAATTTTATATTAAATGGTACATTTACCCGCACCAGTGCTGCTGACCTTGTCGTGGATCCGGAGATCACACCCAGCAACGTATTGACTGCGCCCATCCTGTTGAATAACCAGGTCAAGGCTATTACCTCTGATTTGAATACCCGCATAGGCGATGTCTTAAGAGGCATTGGTTTTGGCCCGCGCCTGACCGCCTCGGGTTTAATGTGGCAGGGACAGTCGGGCCTGAATGCCGGCGACCGGGCCGTGAATTACGGTATCTGGGGCAGTTACTCCTATGCCGATTTTGAGAATGATTTTGTCAGTACAGCCTTTGACGGCAGCCGCCATAATTTTCTGGCCGGGTTTGATTTCTCGCCATGGGAAAACACCATATTTGGCGTTGCACTTGGTTACGAGATGAGTGATATCGATACCCGGTTTAATCGCGGCAATGAACAAACCGATGGCTATACAGTTGCCCCGTACGCAGGCATGTTGCTGTCAGACAACTGGAGCGTTGATGCGTCTGTGGGTTATTCTCGCGTTGACTACGATCAATTCCGGACTGATCCGGTCTTCGGCACGCGTATTACCAGTTCGCCTTCTGCCGACCGCTGGTTTGGTACGCTGAATGTTAATGGTTTCACCAGTTGGAAGAACTGGATCTTCGGTGGCCGTATCGGGATTTTACATGCCCGGAATATTCAGGAAAGTTTCACTGAAAGTGATGGCACTTTCATACCGGAATTTACCAACAAGCTCGGTCAATGGAATGTTGGAGGAGATGTAGCTTACAGTTTCGACCAGTTCGAACCATTCGCCAGGGTCATTTATGAGCGTGATTTTTCAATGACGGAGATAGCTGTTACCGGCGGTGGACCACAACCATCCAATGATAATGATAACTTTGTCTTTGGCGCGGGCATACGTTATTTCGGATCCAATGGATTAACAGGTAACCTTGAATGGAACAAACGCGTAGACCGCGACGATTTTGATGAGGATATATTCTCACTGACAGTAAGAATGGATTTCTAGATTGTCATAATTCATTTCCCGCAATAATCGAGGCTGTCGGATTCACACAACGGTTGGGGCCATATATCAACCCAGCAGCATTGATGATCGAATCCGGGTATTGTTTTCAAGCGGATATTTCCGGTATCAGTAGCTTTGTCAAGATAAGCACGGATTACTGATGCAGGGACTATCTTGTCTTTTTCACCAATCAGATGTAATTGTGGCAAATCCTGTATTGATTTTGCGTAATCTGCCGGGTTGAGTGATCCTGACAGCGGAGTGATATCATGCAGGCTGGTCCAGTATGCGTGATCAAGATTGGCCCCTATGGTGACCAGCCAGGCGACATCCTGGCGTCTTGCTGCGAGCAACACAGCGATACTGCCCCCTCCGGAATATCCAACCAGACCGATTTTCCTGTATGAAGATGCGCTTTGGTTTATCACATCATCGATTGCTGTTATAACTTCTTCCGCATAACGGTGTGTCGACCAGTATTTCGGGTCACAATTATTCAGTAAATCTCTGGTCAGATACTGGCAGGGCCGGGCGATATACAAGATCGAAGGGTTAGGGTCTCTGGCCGCGAGTTCCAGCGCCACGGGTGATTTGGGTGTAGGGTCTGGAGAAATGCGGTTTTTCTGCTGAAAGGCGTAACCATCACCTTCAATATAAACCATTAATAATTCTGTATTTTTATCTGCTGATTTCTTATAGGTGGTGAGGGTAAAGGGGCCGGTTTCGACAATGTGTTTTGTTAACCCTGCTTGCTGTGCCATGGTTTCAGCTTTACCTGAACGATCGGATATGCCTGTGCATGCCGGCAAGACCAATATGCAGCATATCAATACTTGCCATGTAAATTGTTGTAAATTCAAAATAGTAGTTCTAAGCTCGATATGTAATCATATAAAACATTGGGATAAATAATGACAAATTGTGAACCAGTTATCATCGTAACTGAATTAATTTGTTAATTTATCATCATATAGACTGGTCATATCCGGATATTAAACTGAATAAGTGAAGGTAATACTATGAATATTCACCACCCTGATGTTTTCAGGCATCTGTGTCATTTAGCGTTATTTTTTTGTATTGCATTTAATCTACCGGCTTATGCAGCAGATCCTGCCGGAAAGGTTGAAGCAATCAAGGGCACAGCCTGGGGTCAATTGCCTGGTGAAACAGCCAGAAAACTGGAAAAAGGTTCACCAATCTATCAAAGCGATATTCTTAGAACTGAAATGGACTCAACTATACAGTTACTGTTTAATGATCAGACCAAGTTTTTCCTCGGTGCTGATACCGAAATGAGCATAGATAAATTCAATGACCAGGGCACTGCGGAGGAAAGGGGATTCAGTTCGAGTGTGATAAAAGGCACGTTCCGTTTTGTTACTGGTCTTATCGCCCGGGAGAAGCCTGAATCCATGGAGGTCAATACCTCTGTTGCCACTATCGGTATCCGTGGTACACAAGTGGTGGCTGAGACTGATGCAACCAGTGCCACCATTATTCTGATGGAACCTGAAGATACATCACGCAAGACAAGCATTGATGTCTATAATCAGTTTGGAAAAGTTTCGATTGATGAACCCGGTTATGGAACCGAGATTCCGGATCAATTCAGTCCGCCATCACCACCACGGCGTATGCGCCTTGAGACCATCAATAATATCATGCGATCCATGCAATCCATCCAGCGTATAAATATACCGCGGCCACGCATGCAGTAAGATTAAATACTATATTAAAACAATAATGGCACTGCCTGGTGCCAGTAATATCCGGTAGCGTTGCAACTGATGAAGGTTCTCTATAACCTCAGGCGGAATCCAGTGCTGATTGCACTGAATGTCCTCGTCCTGTCTGTATTACTGGCCAATACCGCCGGCTTAATACACCTGCCATTTATCGACTTCCTGGAAAACTATGCCTACGACGCCCGCATGCTGATCGGTATGAAGGGTGGCAAGGATCCCAGGATCGTGATTGTCGATATCGATGAGAAGAGTCTGGCTGCTGAAGGCCGCTGGCCATGGAGCCGGAACAAGATGGCGCGGTTACTGGATCAATTATTTGATCACTATCAGGTCTCACTGGTCGGGTTTGATATCCTGTTTGCAGAACCGGACAAAAGTTCAGGGCTGGAGGTACTCGAGTATCTGGCTGCAAATGATCTGGGCGGTGTGCCCGAGTTTAAATCACAACTTGAACAGATCAGAGAACGGCTTGATTACGACAATATATTTGCAAAAAGCATGTCCGGCAGGGCAGTAGTGCTTGGTTATTATTTCAATACTGTAGCGGATGCTGGCGGGGCGATCAGAAGCGGTGTGTTACCTTCACCTACATTGACCAGAAATGATTTCAGAATTCAGCCCAAGGTGAAATCGGCCATAGGTTATGGCGCCAACCTGCCGGAATTACAGGCCAATGCTGTAGCTGCCGGTCACTTCAACCCTGACATCGATGTAGATGGTATTGTCAGGCGGGTGCCTCTGCTTTATGAATTCGAGGGAAATTATTATGAATCCCTGTCACTGGCCATGAGCAGGCAGATACTGGGGGTAGACAGACTGGAGCCACTCCTGGCTGACGATATTGCCGGTAATTATGCGACTGTAGAATGGTTCCGGCTTGGACATATACGTATCCCGGTGGATGAATTTGCCCAGGCTATTGTGCCTTACCGCGGCAAACAGGGCAGTTTCCCCTATGTTTCGGCAACAGATGTTCTGAACAGTCAGGCAGCAGCTGACATACTGGAAGATACGATCGTGTTGATCGGGACGTCCGCACCGGGCCTGTTCGATTTACGTTCAACGCCGGTGCAGAACAAGTTCCCCGGTGTTGAGATCCATGCCAATCTTATTGCGGGAATTCTTGATCAGGGGATTAAGGAACTGCCCAAATATGTCCAGGGAATTGAATTTATCCACCTTTTTATTGCAGGATTGATCATCACGTTACTCCTGCCGTTTCTTACTCCGGTATGGTCCATGCTGGCCACTACCGGTCTGTTACTGTTGTCAGTAGCAGTCAATTATATTATCTGGCACGAAGTAAATATCGTATTACCTGTTGCCGCGGTTGTGGCCATGATCCTGATCCTGTTGTTACTGAATATGAGTTATGGGTTCTTCTTTGAACGGCGAATAAAAGGTCAGATCACTGACCTGTTCGGTCAATATGTTCCGCCGGAACTGGTCGATGAAATGAGCGAAGACCCGGCTTCCTATATACGTGACGCGGAAGAACGTGAACTGACAGTGTTGTTTTCCGATGTGCGCGGGTTTACTACCTTGTCTGAAGGACTTACACCAAAGGAACTCTCGTCACTTATGAATGAATTTTTGTCGGAATTGACCAGGGTGATACATGATCATCGCGGCACTATCGACAAATATATGGGTGATGCCATCATGGCATTCTGGGGTGCACCGGTAAAAGATCCGGATCATGCTAAACATGCGTTGACTGCAGGACTTGCCATGATTGAGCGGATGTATGCTCTGCAAGATGTATTCGAGGAACGGGGCTGGCCCAGACTGTATATAGGTGTTGGCCTGAATACAGGGAATATGAGCGTAGGCAATATGGGCTCAAGGTTTCGTACTGCATATACGGTGATTGGTGATGAAGTGAATCTTGGCTCAAGACTTGAAGGATTAACCAAGGAATATGGCGTTGAACTGATTGTTGGAGAAAATACAAAAAATGCACTTCCGGATTATGTATTCCGTGAACTGGATCTGGTTCGCGTCAAAGGAAAACACAAACCAATAGGCATATATCAACCGTTGGCTCTGTACAGTGATGTCAGCAAAGAAGAACTGGAGGAACTGGAACACTATCAGCTAGCCCTGGATACTTACCGCGCCAAAAATTGGGATGATGCTGAAAAATTATTTGAAGAACTCAAGCAAAAATATGAAGCAAGAGAAGTATATAACGTTTATCTGAAAAGACTGGACTTCTTCCGTAAAAATCCACCTGGAACAGACTGGGATGGGGTCTTCACTTTTACCACTAAATAGGGTCAATTTTTCAGCCGCTTGTATTGCATCCGGTGGGGCTGGGCGCCTTCACCCTTGCGCTTGATAAAATCTTCATGATATTCAGTGTAATTACCATCATAAAATACCACTTCGCTGTTACCTTCAAAAGCGAGGATATGTGTCGCAATCCGATCCAGGAACCAGCGGTCATGAGAGATGACCATGACGCAACCGGGAAAGGCCAGAATGGCCTCCTCCAGTGCACGCAAAGTTTCCACATCAAGATCATTGGATGGTTCGTCCAGTAATAATACATTTGCACCTTGTTTCAGCGTGTTCGCAAGATGCAGACGGCCGCGTTCACCACCGGAAAGATCGCCCACTCGTTTTTGCTGATCCGTTCCCTTGAAATTAAAGCGTCCAAGATAAGCACGCGAGCTTACTTCATAATTGCCGATGTTGAGATTATCATGTCCATCTGAAACGGCCTCCCAGACAGTTTTGTTGTCATCCAGGGTTTCCCGACTCTGTTCGACATAGGCAATCCTGACCGTTTCACCAAGATGGACTTTACCGCTGTCCGGTTTTTCCGTGCTATTGATAATCCGGAACAAGGTGGTTTTGCCCGCACCATTCCCGCCAATGATCCCGGCGATAGCACCTTTTGGTATTTTGAAACTCAGGTTTTCAAACAGGCACTGATCACCATAACGCTTGCTGATATTTTCAAATTCAATGACCAGGTCACCAAGCCTGTCCCCGGGTGGTATGTATATCTCGTTAGTCTCGCTTCGTTTCTGGAAATCCTGTGAATTCATTTCTTCAAAGCGGGCGAGACGCGCCTTGCTTTTGGCATGACGGCCTTTCGGGTTGCTGCGCACCCATTCCAGTTCATGTTTGATGGCCTTCTGCCGTGCAGATTCTGCCCGTTCTTCCTGTTCCAGGCGTTGTTCCTTGTATTCCAGCCAGTGCGAATAATTGCCTTCAAAGGGGATGCCGTAGCCGCGATCCAGTTCCAGTATCCAGCCGGCAACATTATCAAGGAAATAACGGTCATGGGTCACGGCAACGACCGTACCATTGAAATCCGCCAGAAAACGTTCCAGCCAGAAAACAGATTCCGCATCAAGATGGTTGGTCGGTTCATCCAGTAATAACATGTCTGGTCTTGAAAGTAGTAAACGGCAGAGAGCCACACGCCGTTTTTCGCCACCGGATAAATGTTCAATAGAAACATCCCACGGCGGCAAACGCAATGCATCAGCAGCACGTTCCAGGGTATTCTCCAGATTATGTGCATCCCAGGCATCAATAATTTTTTCATATTCTTCCTGCTGTTTGCCCAGTACTTCATAATCTGCATCCTCATCACCGTAGGCTGCAAATACTTTTTCCAGACCAGCAAGTGCATCAAGGGGAATGTGCATGCCATCTTCTACATTCCCACGGACATCTTTTGCCGGATCCAGATGCGGTTCCTGGGCCAGATAGCCTGTCTTGATGCCTGGCATTGGCCGCGCTTCACCGTGAATGTCGGTATCCAGACCAGCCATGATCCTTAATAATGTGGATTTACCGGCACCATTCAAACCGAGTACACCGATCTTGGCACCCGGAAAAAAGGATAGTGATATGTCCTTGAGGATTTCCCGTTTGGGCGGCACTACCTTGCCAACACCCATCATCGTATATACGTATTGAGCCATGGAGCTTAATTACCTTGGATTAATGCAAATAGTAAAAAAAAGAGAGTATATTAAAAATATGGTTTTAAAGTTTATACTAATAGCTTAATCATGATGCAAATTTAAGATTCTGTACATATTAATCATACGGAATAATTTTTCATATGCTGTCTAAAAAATTGATATTGGACTGAACACGACTGGTTAAGAGGTAACAATCATATGGAGATATCAAATTATCTGAAGTTCATGGTCGAGCATAATGCATCGGATCTTTTTTTCAGTGTTGGGGCGCCGGTTAATATCAAAATTGAAGGTGAGACCAGCTCCATTGGCGATAAAAACCTGACATCATCTGATGTCCGTCAACTGGCCTATTCAATTATGAATGATGATCAGGTGACTACTTTTGAAAGTCGTCTGGAATTAAACATGGCATTCTCCGTAGCAAATATGGGCCGTTTTCGTGTCAATGTATTCCGGCAGCGTGGCGATACAGCGATGGTAATCCGTTACATTAAGAGCAAAATTCCGTCGATTGAAGCATTGGGATTACCGGATATTCTAAAAGACTTAATCATGGAATATCAAGGGCTTATACTCGTTGTAGGTTCTACAGGATCAGGCAAATCCACAACTCTGGCTTCCATGATTAATTACCGGAATGAAAAAAAGACAGGCCATATTCTGACAATTGAAGATCCTATTGAATTCATTCACGAGCATAAAAAATCCATCGTTGATCAACGCGAAGTCGGTTTGGATACGTTGTCATTGTCCGAAGCGCTTATGAATGCATTACGAGAAGCTCCCGATGTAATAGTCGTAGGTGAGATACGGGACCGTGAAACCATGCGTCATGCATTACACTATGCGGAGACAGGGCATTTATGCCTTTCTACACTTCATGCAAATAATGCCAACCAGACCATGGAGAGGATCATCAATTTTTTCCCGGATACAGCGCATCATGGCTTGTTACTTGATCTCGGACAACATCTAAGAGCGATAATTTCACAGAGACTGATTAACGGTATTAACGGCAAACGGGCGCCAGCTGTGGAAATTATGTTGAAAACGCCGTTCATTGCCGAACTTATTGAAGATCACCGGATAAGTGAAATCAAGGATGCTATGGAGCAAGGAACACTCGCAGGCATGCAGACTTTTGACCAATCACTATACAAGCTATTCAAGGATGGCAAAATTACGATAGATGAAGCATTACGTAATGCCGATTCAAAAAATAATCTGCGCCTGCGCCTGCGTCTGGAGGACCCGGAGCAGTTTACATCAGACGATAAACTTCAGATGAAGGAAGATGAGGATTTAGTTCACAGGATAGATTCTAAAAAGAGGAAATGACACCATAACCCCGTTAATTATCCTGCGATACCCTGAAAACTTCCGATATTGTAATTCTGCCTTCCCTGGCGTGTGCAAGCGCGTTATCCGCCAGCGGCACCATGCCTGACTCCCTGGCAATTTCCTGCATTACGGATTCGGACTCCATCCTTTTTATGGCATTTCTGAGTTTCTGGTCGACCATGAGTAATTCATAAACAGCCAACCTGCCGGAGTAGCCGGTGTTGCTGCATATTTCACAACCTTTACCGTAATAGAAACGTTCGTCTTTATCTAATTTAAGTGATTGCACGATATGATCAGGTATTTCGTCTATTTCTGCACAATGTGGACAAATGCGCTTAATAAGTCTTTGTGCAATAATACATAGCAGGGTTGGCGCAAGGAGGTAGGGTTCAATATTCATGTCTTGCAGCCGTGTAATGGAGCCGACTGCACTGTTCGTATGCAATGTACTGAGTACCAGATGTCCTGTTAATGAGCTTTGAATGGCGATATGAGCTGTCTCCTCGTCCCGTATTTCACCAATCATGATTACATCCGGGTCGTGTCGTAGCACGTTTTTTAATATACGTGCAAAAGTGAGGCCGGTCGTGTTATTTACTTGTATCTGTTCGATGCCATCAATATGATACTCCACCGGATTTTCCACGGTTATGATATTAAGGTTACGTCCAATAATTTCATTCAACGCCGCATATAGGGTAGTGGACTTCCCTGAACCCGTTGGTCCGGTCACCAGAATTAGTCCATGCATTTTATTGAGTGCGCCCCTGATATTTGTGAAATCTTCCTTGTTGAAATCCATGCTATCCAGGGTTTTGATACCTATTTTGGTATTCAATAGCCGTATGACGACACTCTCACCATCAATTGTCGGTATTATGGATATTCTCAAGTCTACAACTGAATCTTCATTGATTATGCGGGTTCTGCCGTCCTGGGGAACACGGTGTTCAGAAATATCCATTTTGCCCAGTATCTTGATACGGCTGATTATCCCCGGTAACAGAGCCTTGGAAAAATTACGTATCGTGACGAGATTGCCATCAATCCTATAAAGTAATATGAATTTCTTTTCACCAGGACGTATATGTATATCTGAAGCGCGCCTGCGGATAGCCTCGGTCAGGATATTAGTAGTTAAGCGGACGATAGGTTTCTGCTGGCCCAATTCCTTTATATCAATTACTTCAGTCGCTTTTTTCTTGTCTTCTTCAATATATTTAATATTTTCATCTTCATCATGCAGCGGGTTGTACATTACACTTAGTGCTGCTTCTATGTTCTCTTTAGAACTGATTACAATTATTGGTTGCAGTCCTGTGATAAACTGGAGCATATGTACTGCTTCAACATTACTTGGATCTGTCATGGCAACAGTCAGATAATTATTTTGTGTGCTTATTGGTATTAATCCATACTTGCGGGCCAGTTCTGCTGGCACCAGATCAATCAATACCGGATCGACATTCAAGTGATGTAATTCAACATAAGGTAGGCCGAATTTTTTTGCGATTGCTTTATGCAGGTCTTCATCTGAAATTTTTCCCTGTGCCCGCAATATTTCGCCAATCCGTGGAACAACCCCGGCAGTCTGGTTTCGTTGTTGGTCCAAGGCCGTGTCTAGCGCGGCTTTATCAAGCAGTTTCTTTTGGGTAATAATCTCTCCCAGTAGTTCACCTATGCGGTAACTCTCTATTGCTGCCGCTGGAACGAAAATACGGATAATCTTTATTGACTCAATTTCCCTGAAAAGTTGTAATCCGTATATATCCGCAGTATAACTAAGCACATGGCCTTCTGCGGTCATGCCGTCTTTATACTTTATATGTATTTTAAGCTTATGCTTTATGTTTTTTGATTCTAGAAGCTGGGCTGCTTCTATTTCCAATTTATCATCGAGTGCTTTAACCGGACTAAACAGGACATAACGAACGTCGTTAAATGAAAAATTCTGATTATGCGTATCCTGATGAGGTAGAATAATTAACCTTTGAAGAGGACCATTAATTTCTTTCAGCTTGCCGCATGTCCGAATACCATTCATCTGTTTGACAATAACATCTTTTTCATAGAGGTCGCCCTCGTTCAGGGCGAGGTCGTGGGGAGGTAGTGGTATATCAATAAGATAACTCATTTTATACCTATACTTTTTCGGCGCATAAAAGACATAAGATTACATTGTGCATTATTGTCATAATAAAGACGTTTGTTTATTACACATGTTTTGTTATAGATTATTATAATATAGCCTTTTTAACTGAATACACATAATTGATATACGTGTTAATTTATGGATAGGGCAATTAACCATTTGCTTCCCTGACAAAATGAAATAATTTCAACAAATATGAATCTGACTATCTATATGCCCGCCATTACTGGCGGCTTGCTTATCGGCATAAGCGCATGTCTTTTGTTGTTATTTAATGGGCGCATAGCCGGATTAAGCGGGATTATAAATGGACTGATTTCACCTGAAAAAAATGAAATATTATGGCGGACAGTTTTTATAGTCAGCCTCCTGGGTGGCGCCACGTTTCATTATTATTTTTTTAATCACACACCTTTCACTACAGACACTTTCTCACCTGTGTTCATGATTACTGGCGGGTTGCTGGTTGGCTTTGGTACACGCATGGGTGGAGGTTGTACCAGTGGTCATGGTGTATGTGGACTGGGGCGATTATCGCTGCGTTCGCTAATAGCAACAATGACTTTTATGTTAACGGCCATCATTACTGTTTTTATATTCAGACACATATTTAATATAATATGAAAAATTATTTTTTTATCTCCTTATCGGGATTATTGTTCGGGTTTGGGTTGTCACTCTCAGCCATGCTGGATCGGCACAGAATAATCAATTTCCTGGATATTACCGGAAACTGGGACCCGACCCTGTTGTTTGTCATGTTCAGTGCTGTTCTTGTCACAGTTGTGTTCTTCAGATTCATACTCAGAAGACATGCACCAATCCTCGATAACAGGTTCAGGGTGCCAACCCGTAAGGATATTGATGCATCGCTGCTGGTTGGATCAGCAATATTCGGGGCAGGGTGGGGACTCGCAGGCTATTGTCCGGGACCGGGTTTTGCGGCTATGACACTGGGTTCTATAAATGCAATTCTGTTTACCTTGGCTTATATCACCGGTTCATTGTTGAGTAGTTATTATTCCAGGAAACTACAGGGTGAGAACAAACCATAAACGATACTTGTTATTGCTGAGCATTATTTTCTTTATATGGTGGATAGTTATGGCCATCAATCCATATGACAGGAAAGACTGGGCACTGGAAAATGTACTTGTTATTTTCGGAGTGTTGTTTATAGCCGCCACATGCAAGAAAATCCCTCTTTCAAGAATTTCTTACACACTGGTTTTTATCTTTCTCTGCCTGCATGTGCTTGGGGCACATTACACTTATGCACTGACACCCTATGATGAATGGTTCCAGGTTGTTTTTGGTTTCAGCCTGGATGAATCAATGGGTTTTGGGCGTAATCATTATGATCGCATGATTCATTTAGTATATGGTTTGCTGCTGGCTTATCCGATGCGTGAACTGTTTATACGGGTTGCGGATGTAAAGGGTTTCTGGGGATATTTTCTGCCGCTGGTCATTACCATTTCATCATCTGCCATATATGAATTGTTGGAATGGGGTGCTGCTGAAGTATTCGGCGGTGACCTCGGTATTGCCTATCTTGGCACACAGGGCGATGTCTGGGACGCGCATAAGGACATGGCACTGGCAAGCCTCGGCGCACTCATTGCGATGATAATCACGGCACTAATCAATGTTAATTTGCAGCGGGATTTTGCCAGGGAATGGAATGACAGCCTGAAAGTAAAATGGAGACAGCCAATGGGGGAAGATGAAATTCTGAGAATGTGGAAGCATAAAAAGAAGATAACTGATAAATGATTTTGTGGAATTATATTCAGAATACTGTTAGCGGAGGGTAAGATGACCTTATTAGTCATTGGTTTGATTATGTGGTCGGCAGTGCACCTGTTTCCTGCCATGGCTACAGGTGCCCGTGCCAACCTGATAAACAAGTTTGGCCCGGGATTCTACAAAGGTTGTTTTGCACTACTGATAGTCATCTCTATCGTTGTGATGGTCTTCGGGTGGCGCAGTATTGAGCCTGGTGATATCTATTTTCCGCCCTTATGGGGCTGGCACGTCACTTACCTTCTGGTACTGGTGACCTTCATTTTGTTCGTTGCCGCAAAAAGAAAAACCAATATCAAGCATGTACTCCGGCATCCACAGTTGACCGGTCTGGTGTTATGGAGCATTGGCCACCTGTTTGCCAATGGCGATAGCCGTTCCCTGGTATTATTTACGGGTTTCGGACTCTGGGCGATCCTGGAAATGATCATGATTAACCGGCGTACCGGGGCATGGGTCAAACCTGCCCCGGTGCCTGTAAAAAGTGACATCATTACCGTGGCAGGAGGTTTAATACTGTTTGCGGTACTGTTCCTGGCCCATCCTTATTTGACTGGTATCGGATTGATTACGTGAGTCAGCGGATAGTCAACCTGTGCTGTTTGGTTCACGTCAAGACGGCCATTAAGATGAACTTATTGGACAGGCATCAGTCACTTTACTTAATTAAAATAAATAAAGGTAATCAATGTGATAACAAATAAAAAAATATACTTCCCCGTCATCCTGACACTGCTCCTTGTAACCCATGCCGAGGCAGATGAGGTTTTCCAGGCGGCAGATGTCAGTTTCAAAACACAGACCATCGTCGATAAACTCAGTCATCCCTGGGGCATGGCATTTCTTCCGGATGGCAATATCCTCATCACCGAGCGTACTGGTCGATTGCGGATTGTTGAAAATGGCAAACTCAATCCAAAACCCATCACCGGTTTGCCGGAAATCGCAGTCATCGGACAGGGCGGGCTGCTTGATGTTGTATTACACCCCGATTTTAAAAACAATCAGTTGATATATCTCTCTTATGCCGCAGCGGGAGCAGGCGGTTATGGCACGGAGGTCGTCCGCGGCAAGTTGAAAGGTATGGAGTTCAAAGAGGTTAAAAAAATCTTCACAGCTTTACCCAAGGTTGGCGGTGGAAATCATTTTGGTTCAAGACTTTTGTTTGCGCCGGATGGAAAATTATTTATCACGCTTGGCGAACGCGGTGAACAAGATCGGGCACAGGATCTGGGCCAGCATCCGGGCTCCCTGATACGGATTAATGATGACGGCACAATACCGGAAGACAATCCGTTTCTGAATATAAAAGGGGCCAGGCCTGAAAGTTACACATTGGGTAACCGCAACATGCAGGGTATCGCACTGCAACCCGGGACCAACCTTGTCTGGACACATGAACACGGACCACAGGGTGGCGATGAATTAAATATTATGCGACCAGGGGTCAATTATGGCTGGCCGGTCATCACCTATGGTGTGAACTACGGCACTGGTACAAAAATAGGTGAGGGCACGAAGAAGGAAGGCATGACCCAACCCATACATTACTGGGTCCCTTCTATAGCGCCGTCAGGTATGGTTTTTTATACCGGTAATGTGTTTCCGGAATGGAAAGACAACCTGTTTGCCGGCTCGCTGAAATTTGGCCAACTGGTACGGCTGGAAATAAAGGACGGAATAGTCGTCAATGAAGAACGTTTAATCAATGGCGCGCTTGGACGTATCCGCGATGTCCGCCAGGGCCCTGATGGCGCACTCTATCTGCTTACGGATGAAAACGATGGAAAATTATTGCGATTAGTAAGAGGTGATTAGTCCTGTATTTTTTATTTTTTAAATGCACCCGCCTCCAGCAATACGGCATAAATCGTTTCAGCTATCTTTTGATAACCATCCCCGTTCGGGTGTACAGTATCGGATTTAAGAGAATTATCTTTCAGTAAGTCAGAGATCAAATCCTTGATAAATACCACTCCGGTTGAACCGGCAATTTCCTGGTATACAGGTGCAGTAGAGAGAAATATTCCGAATTGAGGCACGCCCAGCATGACAACCGGAATATTCTGCGCCTGTGCCTGCCGTATCATTTCACGGAGATTGGATTCCATCTTTTTCATATCTTTTTTGTGCAAAATATCATTACCGCCATGACAAAGAATCAGCAGGGCGGGCCGGTGTTTTTCCAGAAGGCCGGGTAAACGTTGCAAACCCTGTTCCGATTCTTCACCGGGTATCCCGGCGTTTATGACCTTGCGTCCACTCAGTTTTTCCAGAACTGCCGGATAACTTTGGTCCATTTTTGCGCCTGTACCATGTGTGATGCTGTCCCCAAAAGCAAGGATGATCGCATCAGAACCCAGCAAAGGTAATTGTAGCTTTTCACTACAGGCTGTTACAAACAGGCAGACGAATATTATCAGGCAGGTGAATTTCATAGTTATCTGCACGCAAATTCAGGATATCAATATTAATTGAATGATTTTATCATAAGAAAAACATGCCTATGTTTTATTGCATAAAAAAATCAATACAATGGCCTATGATTGACAATATTCATTAATAGCTTATTTTATTACAGTTAACATCTGTAAAAGGAGTTGTCTCATGGCTGCATGTGTTATTGCTGTTACCCTTAATTCAATCTCACATTACGGTGCGGATATAGGTGATGACTGGAGCTATCGTGTCAAGGTAAAAAATCGTGTCTTTGCCATTCCTGAACAAAGCAATCGGGGCAAGCCAGGGGTTAACTATCTGGAACAACCCTATACATGGAGTATTCCTGGCCGCTGTGGCAGACCACAATGGATCGGGATAGAGGCCAGCGCGAGAGAACATGATATATTTTTTGATGATTTGGGCAGAGAAACCAAAAACGTCCTGGTGGAATGTCCAAATCGACCCGGAACGGGAGGCGGCGGTGATTACAGTGTTGTTGTCCCCGTGACTGAAATATTCAGTGGTGATCATAAAGTGACATTCCACTTCAGGATAACGGCAACCTGTAAAGATTAGAAATGGCCGCCCACCAGCGTCATTGCTGGTGTGAGTGGTATGATGGTACCGGTTTTATTTCTGTGTTTCTCTTCCGATGTCCCATTTCTCTATGGTGATTTCAACGATCTCACCAGTAGTGGCATCAACTTCAACCTTGTAGGTCACACCTGGACGCTCATAGATATCGAACTCATAGCTGGCTGCGCCATTGGATTCAATTTCATATTCCGTATGTACCAGTTTGCCGGGATAAAGCGCAAGCGCAGTCTGAGCGGCAGTTTTCTCATCTACTTTCATTTTGCTTTTGAATAACGGATCAGCAGCGGATTCAACTTCGCGTTCAATTTCATAAATTGTGCCTTTGGCAATATCACACATAAGTTCCCATTCCACACCATCCTTGTCATGGATCTCGATCTCATAGACTTCGCTGCCCCTGTCCGTAACGGTGAGATATTCGAGTTTTGCATAGTAGCCTTCCTTGATCGCAGATGCCGCACTCAAACATGCGTTCAGGCCGCCACGATGTGTTGCCATACTGACAGTTGAAAACATGGCCAGGATCAGCACGGTTAAAACAGTGAGTGATAATTTCATAAAATGTCCCTCCTCAGGGTTAATATTCATTTTAAAGAAGCAAACTACATGCCAGTCCCGAATTTATATGATTCATAATCTGTTATTAATCCGCCGGATAATTCAACTTGCCGGTTCAGTATAGTGTTTTCATCGTTATTGGCAGTACGGCTATAGGGGGACAACAATTAACAAACTGTTTCATTAAAACCAGTGATGGTGGATAAATACAGCCAGATATATATTTGTCAGTAGTTGTGCAAGCCCTGATTTTTGTTATCAGCCGGTTTTAATTTTACAGAAAACCTGAGCACTACATCGTTTCCCACCCACCGTGTATCATGCCACTCGCCCTGCCCAACATCATAGTCAAGGCGCTTGATTGTCGTGTTGCCTTCAAGTCGAGACAAATCACTGACAGTTGAGGGTTTTAAAACAAACGGTACTTCAATGGTTCGTGTCACATCACGAAGTGTCAATCTTCCGCTTATCAGGTATTGATTATTTCCCAATGCCTGGATCCTGTCACTGCTGTAAGTCGCATACGGCCATTTTGCCGAATCAAAAAAATCCGGTCCGCGCAGGGCATCGTCAAGTTCAGGCAGCATGGTATCAACGGATGATGTGGCCACTCTTACCTCGATATGTACAGGAGTGTCCGGATATTCCGGATCAAAACAGATTTCCGCATCAAAATCATGAAATGTACCTTCCAGTGGTGCACCAGCCTGGGTTGATATGAATACCATTGCTGCGGGATCAGGAACAGGTTTCCGGCAGGTGCTGGCGGCACCGGTGTTACCGGCAAGCATAACCGGTAGTAGCCAGTAAGTTATTGAATAATATTTCACAGAATTGTTTCTTTACCGGTTTTTCCCTTGAATCCGGGAATCATTCTGATCAGTATATTATTTTTCAATATAAAATGGTGTCGTAGTGCCGCCATAGTGTGCAAACTGATGATTGCCAGTAATGTCCAGACCAGAATTTTATGAGTTCCCTTGGCTATAGTCGCTATATACTTGTCCGGTTCGACCAGATCGGGCCAGTTAAATATTCCGAACCAGCTGACTGTCAGGTTTGAAGCGGAGGAGTTGATCCAGCCGGCAACCGGTATACACAGCAATAAAATGTAAAACAACCAGTGGATCAGACGTGCCAATCGCTGTTCATGGCTGGACATTTCTGCCGGGAGTAGTGGCACCTGGTTGGAAAGACGCCACAGTAGCCGAAGTATCATCAATATGAATATGGTCATACCGATCGACTTGTGTCTCGACAACAGGATGAGCCGTTGCATGCCCAGGGGGAGATCGGCGGCGATGCTGCCAACAACAAACTGAATGGAAACAAACACAACGATAATCCAGTGCAGGGTCTGGGAAATAATACCATAACGTTCAGGACTGTTGCGCAACATCACCATTGGACTTACTGTATAGCAGAATGTTTAACATTCAATTTAAAATTATCAGACATCAATAATGAAGAATAATACCCCTGATACGGGCAGCACCGGTGTACTGGCCAGTTTATGCCTACTGACAGTCATCCTCCTTGCCGGTTGCCAAACGGCTATTCCCACGGAAACAACAGCAGCGCAGGAACCTGCACATTTATCATCTCCCAATGTATTGCCGGTAAAAAATTCGACCCGATTCAGTATTGATACCGGCCGGTCTGAAATGCGGATCCTGGTATACCGCGGCGGACCACTGGCCAGGTTCGGACACAATCATGTCATGCTTGTAAAAGAGATAACAGGCGATATTTATCTGGCGAAAAGTTTTCATGATTCCGGTTTTATTATTCATTTCCCGATAAAGGCTATAGAAGTCGATCCAGTGGAAGCACGCGTAGATGAGGGTGAAGAATTTGCCACCAAACCACCGGCTGAGGCGATTGAGGCAACACGCAAGAACATGCTGGGGCCTGCGGTCCTGGATGCGGAAAAATATCCCGAGATAACCATACGATCAGTTTCCATCATTGGGCCCGAGAAGGGTTCCGGGGTAACATTGCAAATTACTTTACATGGTATTACCAGAGAGTTTACTACGCCTGTTGCCATGGAAACTCATGATAAAAGTCTGGCTGCAACGGGCGTGTTCACTTTACGCACATCGGATTTCAATATCACACCATTCAGTGTTCTGGGCGGAGGATTGCAGGTACAGGACGAAATTAAAGTCCGCTTTCGTATTATTGCAGAAAAAATCTGAAACTGGTGGACCAGTCTGGTGCAGACATGTATTTCTGACAATATATTACCTGGACCCCGTGCACACAGGGTTGATCTTGGTTTTGAACAGTCGTATTACATCCCGTCACATACGTGGCCGGTACCGGAGAAATCACCTTCTGCACCGGGGGGCATGGGCATTTGTTGCATCATCTCCTGTGCCATTTCACCGCATTTTTTCATTTCCTGCATTTCTTTTGATTTGGCGATTTCCTTGCCATAATTCATGGCCGTGCTTTGCGCCTCATCACGTTTCCCCGCGGCACACAGGGCTTCTACTTCTGCCCGCATTTTCTCACCATTGGCATTCAGCGATTGCATGGCTGACTGGTCCATCCGGGCAAAGCATTCCTGCATCTTTTCCGCGTTTTGCATCATTTGTTGCATTTGCTCTTCTGTCATACCGGCATTATCAGCCAGTGCAGGTTGAATTAATGACGTGCAAAAGAGAAATGTAAAAACAGATTTCCGTATAAAACTTTTTGTAATCATGATGTAACCTCCAATTTACTTAATATTTACCTGCATTGTGGAATCTTGCCTTGTGATTTGGCCTGATTAAATAATTGTTGTGCTTTGGGCATGGCATTTTTCAAATCATTGATACGGGTCTGGTGCGCAGGATGGGTCGAGAGGAATTCGGGGGGTTGTCCTCCGCTTTTCTTGCCCATGTTCTGCCATAACAGGATACTGGCCATCGGGTTGAAACCGGCCTTGGCCATATATTGCAGGCCCAGAATATCTGCTTCGCCTTCCTGTCCGCGCCCATAAGGTAAAAGTATCCCGATCTGGGCGCCCAGTCCCAGTAATCCCAGAAGTTGTGCTTTTTCAGGGCTTGCCGTACCAGCCATCATCTGGGCCAGTTGCATACCGGATTGTGCCGCGAAAGCTGCGGATATCCTGGCATTGCCATGATCTGCAATAACATGGGCAATTTCATGGCCAATCACGGCAGCAAGCTGGTTCTGGTCATTGGCAACCTTGAGCAAACCGGTATAGACGCCAATTTTGCCGCCGGGCAAGGCAAAGGCATTGACAGCCTCATCATCGAACAGGGTCAATTCCCATTTGGATCTGGAGTGTACTTCACG
>Ga0209751_10000283_pt1 | contig 54778 bp, 52 predicted proteins | sample RifCSP13_1_FD_184019 | JGI IMG/M metagenome (GOLD analysis project Ga0209751, IMG submission 184019) | Soil microbial communities from Rifle, Colorado - Rifle CSP2_sed 13_1 (SPAdes) (version 2) | ecosystem: Environmental > Terrestrial > Deep subsurface > Rock core/Sediment | place: Rifle...
CGACGCGGTGATCGCGCGCCAGACCTCGGCCAGGACCTCGGCCTCGCGGCGCCCCCGCTCGGCCTCGTCGTAGAGCCGCGCGTTCCGGATCGCCACGGCCGCCTGGCCGACGAGGGCGTCGAGGAGGTCGTGGTCCTCGGCCGAGAGCGCGAACGCGGTGCGGCCGTTCAGCGAGAGGATCGCCAGCAGCCGGCCTTCGAGCATCACGGGGATCCCGACGTAGCTGGTGAACCCGTGGGCCCTGAACCAGGGGCCGCCGAGAAAGCGCGGGTCGGCCTGCGCGTCCTCGACGCTCACGCGCTCGCGGCGCTCGGCGATCCAGCCGATGATGCCCTCGTCGAAGCGGAAGGTCCGCCACGGGAACCCGCGGCCGATCGCCTCGTCCGACCACGCGCGGAGCTCGATCGTCCGCGTCGCCTCGTCCACGAGGGCGAACGACGCGATCGCCCCGCGGATGAGCGCCGCCGCCGCGCCGGCGATCTCGCGGAGCACCGCGTCCATCGCGAGCGACGAGGTGATGACGCGGTTCAGGCGGGTCAGCGCCTGGAACCGCTCGAGCCGGCCCTCGAGCCGCTCGGCGAGCTGCGCGTTCTCGAGGGCGACCGCGGCCAGGTCGGCGAAGGCCCGGGCCAGCGCGATCTCGCCGCGGCTGAAGCGCCGCCCCTTCCGTGCGCCGAGCCCGAGGGCGCCGATCGGCCCGTTCCGCGTGAGGAGCGGGACGGCGAGGACCGCACGGTAGCCGGCGCGCTCGATGCGCGCGCGCACCTCGGGGGTGAGCGTGACCCGCCGGTCGGCGAGGACGTCGGGCGTGGCGACCGGCCGCCCGCGCCTGAGCGCGAGCGCGGCGACGCCCGTCCCCTTCGGGAACACGAGCTTCTCGCCGAAGGCGGTGCCAGCGTCGCCGGACACGGCGACGGCGACGAGCGCTCCGGAGTCGGGGTCCAGCCGATGGACCGCTGCGCTCTCGACGCCGAGCAGGTGGCGGAGGGCGTCGGCGATCCGCTGGGGGACCAGGGCCGAGGCGCGCGCCGGGGAGGCGGCCCGCGCGACCGTGGCCAGGACGTCGGCGCGCGATCGGCGCCCGGCCTTCCGGGGCTGGCGGCGGGTCGCCACGGGCGTCAGCCGTCCGCGATGTCGAAGTCGAGGCGCGCGTGCGCCTCGCGCAGGGCGCGCTCGACCAGCTCCGGCGTCTCGGCGCGGGCGAAGACGAAGCCGAGGTACTGCCAGCCCTCGGGCAGCGGCACCAGCTCCTGCCCGACGTGCGCGGTGATGGCGACCTCCTCGACCCCGGGCACCGCGAGGGCGGCCTCCTTGCCGTGCACCGCGCGCAGGCGGCCGGCGCGCGGGATCGGGAGCATCATGACGCCCGCGGCCCGCCGCTCGCGGTCGAGCGACGGGATCTTCCAGCCGAGCGCGTGCCGCAGGATCAGCTCCTCGAGCGTCATGCCGGTGCCGAAGCGGAGCGCGCGCGAGCAGAGGCCCCCGATCGAGCGCGCCGCGACCTCGATCACCCAGGGGCCGCGCGCGTTCACCCGGAGCTCGGCGTGCACGGGCCCCTCGCTGAGCCCGAGCGCGGCGCACGCCCGGAGCGTGACCCGCTCGATCCGCTCCTGCGCCTGCCGCGGGAGCCGCGACGGCGTCACGTAGATGGTCTCCTCGAAGAACGGGCCGTCGAGCGGGTCCGGCTTGTCGAAGAGCGCGAGCGTCTGGAGCCCGCCCGCCATGAGGAGCCCCTCGAGCGCGACCTCGCGGCCGGGGACGAACTCCTCGACGAGCAGCGCGCGGGCGGCCTCGCCGCTCACGGCGACGTCGTCGCGCCCGAGGAGCGCGGCGATGCGCCGGAAGGCGGCGACGAACTCGTCCGGGCCGTCCGCGCGGATCACGCCCCGGCTCGCCGAGAGCGCCCGCGGCTTCAGCACGCACGGGTAGGCCGCGCGGGCGGCCGCGCGCGCCGGGTCCTCCGCGAGCGCGACGAGCGCGAAGCGCGGCTGCGGCACGCCGGCGGCGCGCAGGCGCTGGCGCATCGCGTGCTTGTCGCGCGCGGCCGCCGCGGCGGCGACCGGGTTGGCCTTGAGGCCGAGGCGCGCGGCGACGGCGGCGGCGACGACGGTGGTCAGGTCGTCCACCGCGACGACGGCGTCGATCGGGCGCCCGGCGGCGAAGCGGGCGACCTGCGCGGCGGCGCCGTCGGGGTCGCGGAAGTCGAGCGTCAGCAGGTGGTCGGGGACCTGCGCCTCGAACGTGCTGGGCTGCTCGGACGCGCACACGAGGTCCACGCCGAGACCGGTCGCGGCGTCGACGAACGCCTGGGTGCGGTACGTCGTGGTCGGCAGGAGCAGCAGCAGCCGCGCTGACGGCCTCGGCACGTGGCGTCCCGCCGACCGGACCGCCGGGCGGCTAGGCTTTGCCCGAGGAGTAGTAGGGGTTGGAGCCGGACGCGTGGTCCGTCGTGTCGAGGACCTCGTCCACCTCGGGCAGCTCTTCCTTGATGAGGCGCTCGATGCCGGCCTTCAGCGTGATGTCGGCCGCGCCGCACCCCTGGCAGCCCCCGCCCATCTGGAGGTAGACGCGGTTGTCCTGGACGTCGATGAGCTCGACGAAGCCGCCGTGACCGGCGACCGCCGGATTGATCATCGTGTCGATCAGCTCCTGCACCCGGGTCTTGAGGTCCGTGCTCATGGCTGCACCTCTCAGACGGGTACTGTACCCGAAATTCCGCCGAGGGCCAACTGGCCCTGGGTCGGCTCCGCTCAGCAGAACCAGGGCTCCGTCAGGCGCGGGGGCCGGCGCCGGCCGGCGGGCGGCGGCGGCGCGGGGCGGGGCGTCACGCCGGCGGCCCGGTCGGCCAGCGCCCGCACCCGCGCGAAGGTCACCGGGGTGTCCTCGCGCCGGTCCGCCGCCTCGGCGACGAGCCCGGCGACCGCCGCCTGGAGCTCGTCCATGCGGGGATCGGGGTGGACCCAGCGGTGGTGGAAGGCGCCGGCGTCGAGCCCGGCCGCGAACCGCGGGAAGGACGGCTCCGCGAGCAGGAGCGAGCCCGGCGGCACCAGCAGCCGGATCGAGTACTGGACGGCGTCGATCGCGTCGACGAGGTCGTGGCGCTCCACGAAGTCGAGGAGCTCGCGGTAGTCGTCGAGGGTCGTCCACGGCGTGAAGGGGACCCAGGTCGGCCGGAACGCGATGCCGGCGCCGCGCACCGCGCCGAGGGCCTCGACGACGTCGGCGCGCGTGTGCCCCTTGGCGAGGCGGCGCAGGACCTCCTCGGAGAGCGACTCCGCGGCGGAGACGACGAACACGCAGCCGAGCGTGCCGAGCTCGGCGAGCCGCCCGCGGTGGCGGAGGAGGTGCTCGATCTTGGCGGTGACGTCGAAGGTGAGCGACGGGAACTCGGCGTGGAGCGCCCGCGCGACGGCCAGGGCGTGGCCGGGGCCGTTCAGGAAGTCGGGGTCGCCGAACGTGACGTGCGTCGCGCCCGCCGCGACCTGCTGGCGGACGTCGGCGAGGACCACGTCGCGCGGGACGACGAAGAAGCGCCCGCCGTACACGGGCGGGATCGGGCAGTGGCGGCACGCGTGCCGGCAGCCGCGGCTCGCCTCGACGTAGCCGACGAGCTCGAGCCGCCCGTCGCGCTCGAGGTGCGCGTACTTCTTGAGCGACGGCAGCGCCGCGCGGCTCGGCACCGGGAACTCGAGCTTCTCGAGACGGACGCCCCCCGCGGGGGCGGCGTCCGCGCGCTCGAGGGCCCGGGCCAGCTCGACGAGGGCCTCGTCGCTCTCGCCCGCGAGCACGGAGTCCGCGATGCCGCGGAGCAGGGCGTCGGCGTTGAGGGTGGCGTAGAGCCCGTAGAAAGCGATGTGGCAGGCCGGGTTCACCGCCCGCACGCGCGCGGCGATCGCGACGCCGAGCCGGAGCGCGGTGTGCATCGGCACCGAGACCGCGACCAGCCGGGCGCGCGCCGCCTTCTCGGCGTCGAAGGGCTCGACCGAAACGTCGAGCACCGCGGGGGCGTACCCGCGGCGCTCGAGGAACGCGGCGGGCCACGCCACCGCGAGCGGCTGGTGGCCGAGCTCGTAGCACGCGACGAGGAGGATCGCGCCCGGGGCTTTCACGGGGTGCAGTGTACCGTGGGGTGGTATCGTAGTGGCGCTCGGATCACCAGCAGGCTCAGACCATCAACAGGAGGTGCGACCCGATGACCGTGAAGATCAGCGTGCGTCCGAACGGCCCGTTGCTCGTCGAGGGCGACGTCGAGGTGTGTGACGCGGCGGGGGCCAAGCTTGACACCGGCGGCAAGCCCAAGATCGCGCTCTGCCGGTGCGGCTCGTCCTCGTCGAAGCCCTTCTGCGACGGGACCCACAACAAGGTCGGCTTCCAGGCCCCGTAGGGCCTGCGCGGCTACGCCGGCTGCTCGCCGGGCGGGACGTCGGTCAGCAGCACCCAGTCGTCGGGCGCGTCCGGGGCCGGCCGCCGGCCGGCCTCGGACGTGACCGTGCGACCCCGGCTCGGGGAGAACCACTCCCACACCCCCGGCGGCGGCCCGGCGTCGGGCGCCTCGCCCATCTCGGGGCCCGAGCCCCCGGCCTCGGCGCGCTGGGTCTTGCGCTGCCGCTTCGCCTCCTGCTTCGCTCTCTTGATGTCGGCCTTGCGGCGGCGCTCGAAGCCGTAGTATCCGCGGGCCATCAGGCGATGGACTCTCGTGCCATGGCCCGTATCATCTCACAGCCGGGGGCGATTGCAGGCGCTGCCCGGGGCGCGGGCCTTGGCGCAGCGCGCCGTTGACGGGGCCCGGGCCGCATACGAAGATAGCGCCCCGTGAAGATCAGCCGGATCGTCGTCCACCGGCTCTCGATCCCCCTGCCGCGGCCGGTGCGGACCGCCAGCCACGATCACACCCACGCGGACACGGTCGTGGTCGAGATGCGCACCGACGCGGGCCTCGTCGGCAGCGGCTACTGCTTCGCCTTCGGCGCCCACCGCGCGCGCGCGCTCGCCGCGCTCGTGGACGACCTCGTGCCGCTCTGGGAGGGCCGCGACCCGGCGGCCGCGCGCGCGCACTTCGCCGCGGCCTGGCGCGCGCTGAACTTCATCGGCCACGCGGGCGCCGCCATGATGGCGCTCGCCGCGCTCGACACGGCGTGCTGGGACCTGGCGGCGCGCGCCGCGGGCCTGCCGCTCGCCCGGTACCTGGGCGGCGCGCGCACGCGCGTGCCGGCGTACGCCTCGGCGGGGCTCTGGCTCGACTACTCGATCGACGAGCTCCTGGCCGAGGCCGAGCGGTTCCGCGCCCAGGGGCACCGCGCGCTGAAGATGCGCATCGGGCGCCCGCGGCCCGCCGAGGACGTCGAGCGCGTCCGCCGCGTGCGCGAGGCGGTCGGCCCCGACGTCCGGCTCCTCGTGGACGTCAACCAGGGGTGGGACGAGGCGACGGCGATCCGCGTCGGGCGCGAGCTCGAGGCGTTCGACCTCTACTGGCTCGAGGAGCCGCTGCCCTACCAGGACCTCGAGGGGTGCGCGCGCGTGGCCGCGGCGCTGACGGTGCCGGTCGCGACCGGCGAGACCGACTACGGCAGCCGGGCGATCAAGCGCCACCTCGAGCTGCGCGCCGCCGACGTGCTGATGCCGGATCTCCAGCGGATGGGCGGCGTGAGCGGCTTCCTCGATGCCGCGGCGCTCTGCCGCGCGTGGCACCAGCCGGTGTCCTCCCACCTGTTCACCGAGGCCTCGTGCCACCTGCTCGCGGCCTCGGAGAACGGCCTCATCCTCGAGCACATGCCGTGGTGGGAGGCGCTCTACACCGAGCCGCCGACCGTCGCGGACGGCCACGTGCTCGTCCCGGACCGGCCCGGACTCGGCGTCGACCTGGCGCCGGCCGCGCTCGAGCGCTTCAGGGTCTAGCCGCGCGTGAGCGCCACCTACGTCGCGCGGCGGCTGCTCCTGTTCATCCCCACGCTGATCGGCGCGTCGATCCTGATCTTCGTGCTGCTGCGGCTCGTCCCGGGCGACATCGCCGAGATCCTCGTCTACCAGGCGGGGAGCGAGACCAGCACGATCCAGGAGCGCCAGGTCCGCGAGATCCGCACCGAGCTCGGGCTCGACCAGCCGGTCGTGGTCCAGTACGTGACGTGGTTCGGCAACGCGCTGCAGGGGGACTTCGGGCACTCCTACACCCAGCTCCGCCCCGTGGCCGCGATCCTCAAGGAGCGCGTCCCCCGCTCGCTCGAGCTGGCCGCCCTCACGATCGTCCTGGCGATGCTCTGGGCGGTCCCCCTCGGCGTCGTCTCCGCGGTCCGGCAGAACAGCTGGGCCGACCACGTCGTGCGCGTGCTCTCGATCAGCGGCCTCAGCCTGCCGATCTTCTTCACCGGCGTGCTCGTGCTCTACGGCCTGGTCCGGTTCTTCCAGTGGCTGCCGCCGCTCGAGTTCGTGGCGTTCACCGACGACCCGCTCCAGAATCTCAAGCAGCTCATCTGGCCCGCGCTCGTGCAGGCCTACTACATCAGCGCCCCGATCACGCGGCTCACCCGCTCGCAGCTCCTCGAGGTGATCCGCCAGGACTTCATCCGCACCGCGCGGGCCAAGGGCGTGGGCGAGCGCGCCGTCGTCTACCGCCACGCGCTCGGCAACTCGCTGCTGCCGGTCGTGACCTTCATCGGCTGGTGGGGCGGGCGGCTGCTCGGCGGGATCGTCATCACCGAGATCATCTTCTCGGTGCCGGGCATGGGGAGCGCCCTCGCCAACGCCGTGAGCCAGCGCGACTACCCGACGGTGCAGGCGCTCGTGTTCGTGATGGCCGTCGTGTTCCTGACGATCAACCTGGTGGTCGACCTCCTCTACGCGTGGCTCGACCCGCGGATCCGGTACGCGTGAGACGGCTCCTGCGCGCGCTCGGCTGGTTCCTCGCCCGGCAGCCCCTCGGGGCGATCGGGGGCGTGATCGTGCTCGCCCTCGTCGCCACCGCGGCCTTCGCCCCCGAGCTGGCGCCCCACGGCCCGAAGGACGTGAAGTTCCCCGCCTACGTGCCGCCCGGCGCCGAGTTCCCGCTGGGCACCGACCATCTCGGGCGCGACATCCTGAGCCGGGTGATCTGGGGCGCGCGCCTGTCCCTGTACGTCGGCCTCGCCTCGGTCGCGTTCGGCGTCACGCTCGGCGGGCTCTGGGGGGTGATCGCGGCGTACTTCGGCGGCGCCGCCGACACGGCGAGCCAGCGGGTGGTGGACGTGCTGATGGCGCTCCCCCCGATCGTCCTGGCGCTCTCGCTGATGGCGGCGCTCGGGCAGTCCGTGAACAACGTGATCCTCGCCCTGACGATCCTCCTGACCCCGACGGCCGCGCGGACGCTGCGCTCGCTCGCGCTCAGCATCCGGGAGAGCGCCTACGTCGAGGCGGCCCGCGCGCTCGGCTGCTCCCACTGGCGGGTCATCGCGCTGCACGTCTTGCCCAACACGCTCGCGACGTATATCGTGCTGGCCACCGTGAACGTGGCCTACGCGATCGTCGTCGAAGCCTCGCTGAGCTTCCTCGGCCTGGGGGCGCCGCCCGACGAGCCGTCGTGGGGCGCCATGCTGACCGCCGGGACGCAGGCGGTGGAGGCCGCGCCCTGGATGTTCCTGTTCCCGGGGCTCGCGATCAGCCTGACGGTCTTCGGGCTGAACCTGCTCGGCGACGCGATCCGGGACATCACCGACCCGCGCCTGCGCGGGGGACTCGGGTGAGATCGAACAGACGACAACACGGAAGGGGAGGGTTATGAAGACACCTCGCAGTCTCGCGTTGCTCCTGGCGATCGTGCTGGTCACCGCGCTCGGCGCGCCGGGCGCCGTCGCGCAGGAGACGCCGCGGCGCGGCGGCATCGTCACCTGGTTCGACTACGGCGATCCGGCGCGCCTGGACGTCCACGGCGAGTCGGCGCTCGTCACCCAGCAGGCGGTTGCCGGCGTCTTCAGCGGGCTCCTGCAGTACGACCCCGCGGATCCGGCGAAGGTCGTGGGCGACCTGGCCGAGAAGTGGGAGGTCTCGGCCGACGGCAAGACCTACACCTTCCACCTCCACCGGGGCGTCAAGTGGCACGACGGCCAGCCCTTCAGCTCGGCGGACGTCAAGGCGAGCTTCGACCGCCTCCTGGACCCGAAGTTCAAGAGTCCGAAGTGCGGCGCCGCGCTCAAGCCCATGGTGGCCTCGGTCGAGGTGCTCGACGCGAACACGGTCCAGTTCCGGCTCAAGTTCGCCGCCGCGCCCTTCGTGCCCGCGCTCGGGTCGGCGTGGTGCCGGGTGGCCGCCAAGCACGTCCTCGCGAAGTACGGTGACCTGAACCGGCCCGAGGCGCAGATCGGCACCGGGCCGTTCAAGTTCAAGCGGTACGAGCGCGGCAACCTGATCGAGTGGGAGCGGAACCCCGACTACTTCATCAAGGGCCTGCCCTACGTGGACGGCGTCAAGCAGTACGTGCTGGTCGGCGGGCCGACCCAGCTCGCCGCGGCCAAGGCGGGCAAGGTCATGCTCTGGGACACCTGGCCGCCGATGAAGAAGACCCAGGCCGACGAGCTCGCGCGGGCCCGCGGCGACGCGGTCCAGGTCTCGCAGGTCTCGATCAACACGATCTACGTCGTGTACGTGAACACGCGGCGGCCGCCCTTCGACAACCCGGACCTGCGCCGCGCGGTCTTCCTCGGGATCGACCGCCAGGAGCTGATCGCCAAGCCCCTCGAGGGCGCGGGCGTGCCGTGCGCGCTGCTCGACCCCAAGCTCGTCGGCGACTTCGCCCTGCCGCTCGACGAGGTGAAGAAGCTGCCCGGCTGCCGCCAGCCGAAGGACGCGGACATCGCCGAGGCCAGGAAGCTGGTCGAGAAGCACCACCCCAAGGGGCTCGACATCGAGGTCGCCGTCCGGTCGGTCGGCAACTACCTGGACCGCGCCCAGGTGCTGCTCGCCCAGCTCCAGAAGATCGGCATCCGCGGCCAGCTCAAGAGCTACGAGAGCGCGGCCGGGTTCGCGGTCTTCGGCAAGGGCGACTTCACGATGATCGCCACGCAGGACCGGGCCATGGACACCCCGGACCCGGCGAGCCTGTTCTCCATCGTCTACACGACGCAGGCCGGGAGCAACTGGGGCAAGTGGTCGGACCCGAAGGTGGACGACCTCGCGGATCGCGCATTGCGCGAGGGCAACCGTGACAAGCGCAGGCAGCTCTACTGGGAGCTGCAGCGCCACATCCTCGGCGGCGCGCCCTCGGCGATCCCGGTCGGCTGGGTCGAGGGCTGGTTCTTCGTGGACAAGAAGCTCCGCGGCTACAAGTCGGCCCTCTCGGTGTACGACAACAACACCTTCATGAAGGTCTGGCTCGCGCCGTAGCGACGCGCGTCACCTCGGTGGCCCCGCCCCGTCGCGCTCGCGGCGGGGCGGGGCCTCGGGCGCGCGCAGGAGCGAGGCCAGCACCGACGCCGCGAGCAGCCCGCCGATGATGCCCAGCGAGATCCCGATCGGAAACTTGCCGCCCCACGCCTCGTTGAGCCACGCCATCTTGAGCCCCACGAACACCAGCACGAGCGCCAGGCCGTACCTCAGCAGGTGGAAGCGCCCCGCCAGGTCCGCGAGCAGGAAATACATCGCCCGCAGGCCGAGGATCGCGAAGACGTTGGAGGTGTAGACGAGCAGAGGCTCGTCGGTCAACGCGAAGATCGCCGGGACCGAGTCCACGGCGAAGATCACGTCCGTGATCTCGACGAACAGGAGCGCGACGAAGAGCGGCGTGGCGTGGAGCGCGCCGTCGAGGCGGACGAAGAAGCGCGGGCCGTGGAAGTCCGGCGTCACGGGCACGACGCGCCGGAACAGCCGGATCACCGGGTTCTTCTCCGGGTCGAGCCCCTGGGCGGGCGCGAGCATCATCTTGAGGCCGGTCAGGACCAGGAACGCGCCGAAGAGCCAGGCGACCCAGCGCAGGTGCAGCAGCACCGAGCCGAGGGCGATGAAGACCGACCTCAAGAGGAGGGCCCCGGCGATGCCGTAGAAGAGGACGCGATGCTGGTACATGGCCGGCACCGCGAAGTACCCGAAGATCATGACGAAGATGAAGATGTTGTCCACCGAGAGCGACTTCTCGACGATGTAGCCCGTGAGGAACTCGAGCGCGGCCTCCCCGGCCGCCGCCTCCGGCTGGAAGCCGGGGACCGCCGCGAGCCGCGGGTCCCGCGGGAACGCCCAGAGCGCGTAGCGCCAGAGCGCCAGGTTGAAGGCGAGCGCCAGCGCCACCCACACGCCCGACCAGACGGCCGCCTCCCGCGCGCCCACCGCGTGGGCCTCCCGGTGGAAGACGCCCAGATCGAGCGCGAGCAGGACGAGCACGCTGCCGGTGAACGCGGCGTAGAGCCACCAGTACTGCGCGAAGGGGAACAGCGCGGGCATGGTCGCCGCGGCGCGGGGCGCTCAGCGCACGATCAGGACCGGCACGGGGCAGCGCGCGAGCGCGCCCTCGGCGGTGCTGCCGAGCAGGAGGCGCGCCACGCCGCCGGCGCCGCGCGCGCCGACCACGAGCAGGCTCGCGCGGGCGGCCCCGACCGCGGCGAGCAGCTCGGCGAGCGGCGCCCCGGTGCGCACGAGCGGCCGCACGCTGAAGCCCGCCCGGGCGAGCCGGGCGCGCGCGGGGGCGAGCTCGCGCGCCGCGCGCGCCCGCCGCTCCGCGGTGAGCGCCGCCAGCTCGCGCGCCAGCGGGGCGCGGACCGCGCGGGGCATGAGGCCGAGCGAGGGCAGGCCCAGGGGCTCGACGACGCGCACGAGCGTGACGCGCGCGCCGCGCGCGCCCACGAGGCCCGCGACGAAGGCGACGGCCCGCCGGGCGTTCGCCGAGCCGTCGAGGCCCACCACGATGCGGCGCGCGTCCCGCACGCGGCGCTTGGCGACGAGCACGGCGCAGGGCGCCCCGCGCACCACGCCGCGCGCGACGTCGCCCATCAGCAGGCGCCGGAAGGCGCTGTGGCTGTGCCAGCCGACCACGATCGCTGCCGCCCGCAGGCGGCGCGCCTCGGCGAGGATCCCCGGCACCGGCTCGCGGTCCACCAGCACGGCGGCGGCGTCGGGCCAGCGCTGCGCGAGCGCGCGCCGCGCCCGGGCGGCGACGCGCCGGACCCCGCGCTCGACCGCGGCGAGCACGTACGGCGGCCGCCCGCGCGTCGCCGCGGTGCGCCGGGCGGTGACGCTCGTGACGCGCGTGCCCGCGGGCCACGGGAAGGCGAGCGTCAGCGCCAGCGCCGTGCGCCCGCCGCGCGCACCGTCCACCGCGACCACCACCACCCGCCGTGTCCTCCGTCTCGCCATGCCCGTCGCCTCCCGGAAGAGTATCACCACCGCGTCTCGCGGATGCCGAGCGCCCAGCCGAGGTGGTTCACGAGGACGTGGCCGCCCGCGCTCAGGACCAGGATCAGCAGGATGTCGGTCCAGCCGAGCGGGGCGCGCGGCCCGGCGAGCGCGAGCGCCCCGACGACGAAGTCGAGCTGGTCGAACGGCACCCAGGGCGCGCCGGGCGCGATGCCGCGGCGGCGCTTGAGGAAGCTCTTCGCGGAATCGCCCGCCATCGCGCCGACCCCGAAGAGGAGCCCGAGGGTGGCCCAGTCGTCGTAGGCGACGAGGCCGCCGGCCCAGCCGAGGCGGGCCTGGACGTGCGTGGTGAGCAGCGCGCCCGCGAGCCCGGCGCCGAACCCCACGACGGTCTTGTGGCCGCCGAGCCAGCGGCGGCTGATCGGCCGGTTCCAGCCCCGCCAGTACTTGACGAACGGCGGGACGAGGTTCGCCACGTACGCGGGCGCCATGAAGTACGCGAGCGCGACGGCGCGGGCGAGGAGGTCGCTCACGCCGGGCGCCGGGTCCGCACCATCCGGAGGAGCCACCACGCCCCGGCCGCGGCGGCGAGGTGCTTGAGCGTGTGCCCGCTGACGAGGCGGCCCACGGCGAAGACGGCGGCATCCCAGTGCTCGAAGAGCTTGGCGATGCCGTACCAGCCGAGCGCGACCAGGAGGTCGCCGCCCCGCGTGTACGCGGGCGGGCACAGGGCGAGCAGGAGCGGGATCACGACGAGCGGCACGAACTGCACGAGGCCGTAGGGCCGGAGGTCGCCCGCGCCGGCCGCCTCGGAGGCGTACCAGTAGACGACGCTCGCCGCGCCCGCCGCGGGCAGGGCGGGCAGGAGCCACCGGCCCGCGCGCGCGCCGAGGCGCTCGCCGACGACCGCGGCCGAGAGCGCCATGAGCACGAGCGTGATCGGGAGCCGGTCCCAGACGAGGGTCGCGTTCGCCGGCGCCAGGTGGTACCAGGCCGAGCCGACGCCGGTCAGCGCGGTCCCCGCGAACACGCCGACGAACGCCGCGCGCTCCCACGCCGCCCCGAACACGGGCGCCGGCCGCCCGCGCCAGAGCGCGTGCAGGCCGAGGGCGCCGACGAGGACGAAGGCCGCGTTCGAGACGACGTTGAGGAAGTTCGGCACGCCGAGGAGCGCGCGGCCGTCGGCGAAGGCGTGGTAGGCGGCGTCCTGGGGGATCGGCGGGAGCCAGCGCAGGACCGCGGCGGCCGCGAGCGCGGGCACCCCGAGGCAGAGCCCGCGCGCCGCGAGGGGCGCGACGGCGAGCGGGCTCACGGCGTGCCCGCGTCCTCGCCCGACCACTCCCGCCAGAGCGCCAGGAGCAGCGCGACGGCGGCCGGGCCGAGGAAGAGGCCGATCGAGCCGAAGGCGGCGAGGCCGCCCAGCACGCCGAAGAAGCCCAGCAGGAACGGGATGCGCCCGGCGCCGGCGAGGAACCACGAGCGGATCACGTTGTCCACCATGCTCACGACGAGGACGCCCCACAGGAGCAGGAGGGTGCCCGCCAGGTGGCGCCCCTGGAGCAGGAGCCACCCGGCGGCCGGCGCGTACACGAGCGCCGCGCCGACCGGCGTGAGCGCCAGGATGACGGTGAGGGCGCCGAGCAGCACGGGGGCGCGGAGGCCCGCGGCCCAGCACCCGATCATGACGAGCCCGCCCTGCGTCAGCGCGGTGAAGAGCGTGCCGTACATCACCGCGCGCACCGTCTGGCCCATCGGGCGGAACATCGCCACCGTGCGCGCGCCGCCGAGCCGCCGCGCCGCGCGGTCGATCGCGGGCGCCAGCGCGCCGCCGTCGCGGTAGACGAAGAAGAGCGTGAAGACGATGAGCACGGTCTCGATGGCGAACCGGCCGACGTCGCCGGCGGCGCTCGTGATCGCGACGACCAGGGTGCCCGCGCGCGCCACCGCCCATTCCTGGAGCCGCGCGGGATCGGCCAGGATGCCCGCGAGCCGGCCGGCGAGCTCGGGCCCGACGACGGGCAGGCCCCGCACCGTCGCGAGCAGGTCCGCGGGGCCGCTCCGGATCCAGGCCTTGAAGTCCACGAAGGCGCGCTGCAGCTCGGCGGCGAGCGCGAGCGAGACGAGCACCGCGGGGACCATGACGACGAGCACGACGAGCGCGGTCGTGAGCGCGGCGGCCCAGCCCGAGCGCCCGCCGAGCCGGCGCTCGATCCGCGTGAACACGGGCCAGCTCGCGAAGGCGAGGACCGCGGCCCAGGCGATCGGCACGAGGAACGGCCGCAGCACGAGCAGCGCCGCGCCGACGATCAGCGCGGTGCCGGCGAGCTCCGCCCACCGCTGGCGCCCGGGCGTCTCCATGGGAGCCCAGCATAGCAGCGGGGACCCGGGGGTTGCGATGCCGCCGGCCGCGCGCGAGAGTGGAGCGCATGGGCTTCGTCGTCCGCGTGCTGGTCAACGGGCTGGCGATCTACCTGATCGCGCAGATCGTGCCGGGCATCGCCGTCAGCGGCGTCCTCACCGCGCTCGGCGCCGGCCTCGTGCTCGGGCTCGTCAACGCGCTCGTGCGCCCGATCCTGATCGTGCTGACGCTGCCGGCGACGCTCCTGACGCTCGGGCTCTTCCTCTTCGTGCTGAACGCGTTCTGCCTCTGGCTCACCGCCCAGCTCGTCCGGGGCTTCGAGGTCCACGGGGCCTGGGCGGCGTTGTTCGGCGCGCTCCTGATCAGCGCCGTGAGCTTCGTCCTGAGCGCGTTCGTCAGCGACCGCGGCCGCATCGTCGCCATCACGCGCCGCTGAGGCTGCCGCGGGCGCCCCGGCTGCTCAACCCCTGGCCACCCCGCCACGGCGTGCGGTGGTAAGAAATCGAGCGCCTGGCGCCAGCCGCCAGGTGGTCTGTCCTGAAAACTCCTGTGAATCCAATGGGTTTCTCGCCAGTTCCGGTTTGGTATCCGCTTTGCGAGAGACCCCTTCCAGGAGGACGCAGACAATGATCAGCACAGTGGTCAGATCGCTCTCGCGGGTCCCGATCCAGCTCCGGAGCCTCGCCGTGTGCGTGGCGTGCGAGGAGTGCTTCGAGCTGGGCGCCTCGACGTGCCCGTCCTGTGGCAGCGACGAGTACGTGCCGCTCCTGCACCAGCTCGAGGGCCGGATCCTCAACCTCACCAGCCTCAACTGATGCGGACCCGCCGCGCGGCGCTGCTCGGGATGGCCCTCGCGCTGGCGCTCGCCGCGGCCCCCCACGCGTGGGCCGGCGAGCCGGCCGACCAGCTCTTCGCGCGCATCGACCAGGTGCTGAGAATCCTCGACGACCCTGCGCTCAAGCCGGCCGCGCGGGCCGAGGAGCGCCGGGCCGCCATCGGCCGCGTCGCCCACGACATCTTCGACTTCGAGGAGATCGCCCGGCGCAGCCTCGGCCGCCACTGGCAGGCGCGCACGCAGCAGGAGCGCGAGGAGTTCGTGCGGCTCTTCGGCGACCTGCTCGAGCGGTCCTACCTCGGGAAGATCGAGCTGTACAGCGGCGAGCGCATCACGCTCGTCGGCGACGCCCTGGACGGCGACCTCGCGACCGTGCGCACCCGGATCGTCACGAAGCAGGGCAGCGAGATCCCGGTGGACTATCGCCTGCAGCGGCGGGGCGACCGCTGGCGCGCGTACGACGTCGCGATCGAGGGCGTGAGCCTCGTCGCCAACTACCGGAGCCAGTTCGACAAGATCATCCGCCGCACCTCCTTCCAGCAGCTGGTGCAACAGGTCCGCGACAAGCAGTAGAATCCCCTCCATGCGGGAGGGGAGCGTCGTCTCGATCCACATCGCCCACGAAGCCTCCGCGCCCAGGGACTCGGTCCCGTCCGTGCGCGCGGTGCGCGGCCGCGGCGTCGAGGGCGACCCCGTCCGCCCGAAGGGCGGCTGACGCCGGCGTGCGAGGGGGGCGCCGCGCCCTCGCGAGCCTGGTCCTGGCCGCGGGGCTCGCGGCGCTCGCCGGCTGCGCGCCCCTCGCGGGCGGCGACGACGCGCGCGGGCGCTACCGGGCGGCCTGGGAGCACTACGCGGGCGGCGAGTACGACGCGGCGCTCGCTCTCGCCCGGGCGGCGCTCGAGGCCGACCGGCGCGCCGGCCGGGCGGCGGGCGTCGCCGAGGGCCTGAACCTCGTCGGCACCGTCCACTACAAGCGCGGCGACTACACCCAGGCGCTCCCCGTCTACGAGCAAGCCGCCGCGGCCGCCGAGGCGGCCGGCTACGCGTTCGGGCTCGGGCGCACCTGGTCGAGCCTCGGCTCCACCCACTACCGGCTCGGCGACTACCCCCGCGCGCAGGGGTACTACGAGAAGTCCCTCGCGGTCCGGCGCCGGCTCGGCGACCCGGACGAGATCGCGCGCGCGCTGAACGACCTCGCCAACGTGGCCCTCCAGCTCGGCGCCTACGGGCGCTCGCTCGCGCTGCGCGAGGAGGCGCTCGCCCTCTGGCGGCGGACGGGCAACACGGCCGGCGTGGCCGACGTGCTGAACGACCTCGGCTGGGTGTACGACGAGCTGGGCGACTACCCGCGCGCGCTCGGCTACCTCGAGCAGTCGCTCGCGCTCTCCCGCCGGCTCGGCGCGCGGTGGGGCGTGGCCGACGGCCTCGACCACACCGGCCTGGTCCTCTTGAAGCAGGGGCGCGCCCGCGACGCCCTCGGCCGCTTCCGCGCGGCGCTCGAGCTGTTCACGGCGCTCGGCAGCAAGGACGAGCAGATCCGGGCCCTGCAGCACGCGGGGGAGGCGCTCCACCGGCTCGGCGATCTGGCGGAGGCCGAGCGGGCCTACACGCGCGCGCAGGCGCTCGCCGGGCAGATCCTCGGTCCGGAGCACCCGACGCTCGCGAAGAACCTCAACAACCTCGGCGTGCTCTACGCGGCGCAGGGGCGGCCCGCGGCGGCCGAGGCCGCGCTGCGCCGCGCGCTCGCGATCGACGCGAAGGTCCTCGGCGAGGAGCACCCGGCCGTCGCCGCGGCGGCGGAGAACCTCGCGGGCGTGCTCGCCCCCCGCGACCCGCCGGCCGCCCTCGCCCTCTTCGAGCGCGCGCGCCGCATCCACCTGGCGCTCGGCCGCGCCAGCGGCGACCTCGACGAGGCCGCGCAGCTCGGCCTGCTCCGCGGCGGCGCCGGCGCGCTCGGCCAGTACGCGGAGCTGCTCGCGACGCTCGCGCGGGGGCCCGCGGCGCGCGACGCCGCGGCGCGCGCGTTCGTCGTCGCGGAGCAGCTCCGCGGCGGCGTGGCGCAGGGCGCGCTGGCGAAGGCGGGCGCCCGCGCCGCGGCGGGCGACCCCGCGACACGCGAGCTCGCGCGCCGCGTCGAGGACCTGCGCCGGCAGCGCGCGGCGGCGCGCACCCAGCTCGCGGAGGCGTACGGCGCGCCCGCGGCGGCGCAGCGGCCCGCGCGGCTCGAGGCCCTCGGGCGTCGCGCGCGCGCGCTCGACGCCGAGCTCCGCACGACGGGCGCGCGCCTCGAGCGCGCGCTGCCCGCGTACGCCGAGCTGGTCGCCCCCGAGCCGGCGGACCCGGCCGCGGTCGCCCGGCTCCTGCGCCCCGGCGAGGCGCTCGCGAGCTACCTCGTGCTCGAGGCGCGCGTGCTCGTGTGGCTCGTGCGCCCGGACGCGCCCCTCGCGTACCGGGAGGTCGCGGTCCCCCGGGCCGAGCTCGCGCGGCGCGTCGCGCGCGTGCGCGCGAGCCTGGACCAGCGCGGCAACGCCGGCTTCGAGGCCGGCCGGCTCGCGCCCTTCGACGTGGCCGGCGCCCACGCGCTCTGGCGGCTCCTGGTGGCGCCGCTCGCCCCGGAGCTCGTGGGCGTCACCCACCTGCTCGTCGTGCCCGACCCGCTCCTGCTGCCGCTGCCGTTCGGCGCCCTCTTGACGCGCGCGGGCGGTGAGCCCCACGGGCGGCTCGCCGCCCTCGCCGCCGCGGGGACGCCGCCGGAGGACGACGACCTCGCGCGCTACGCGCGGCTGCCGTGGCTCGCCCGCGACGTCGCGCTGACGACGCTCCCGTCCGCCACCGCGCTCCGCGTGCTCCGGCAGGGCGCGCGGCGCCCCGCGGGGCCGAGCGAGCCCCTGATCGGCTTCGGCGACCCGCTGCTCGCCGGCACCGGCCGCGAGCGCGGCGGCGCGATGCTCGCCGCCCGGGGCGCGGCGGTGGCGGTGGAGGACCTGCGGCAGCTCGCGCGCCTGCCGGGCACGCGCGCCGAGCTCGGCGCCGTGGCGGCGGCGCTCGGTGCCGACCCGGCGCGCGCGCTCTTCCTCGGGGAACGCGCGACGAAGGCCACGGTGTGGGCGCTCAACGCCAGCGGGCGCCTGGGCGCCGCGCGCGTGCTCGCGTTCGCCACGCACGGCCTGCTCGCCGGGCAGGTCGCGGGGCTCGCGCAGCCCGCGCTCGTGCTGACGCCGCCCGCGGCGCCGAGCGAGGAGGACGACGGCGTGCTCGCGGTCGAGGACATCGTGCGCCTGCGGCTCACGCGCACGGAGTGGGTGGTGCTGTCGGCCTGCGACACCGCGGCCGCGGACGGCAGCGGCGAGGGGCTCTCGGGGCTCGTGCGCGCGTTCTTCTTCGCGGGGGCGCCGACGCTGCTGGTCTCGCACTGGAGCGTGGACGACGACGCGACGCGCGCGCTCATGACGGAGGTCTTCCGCCGCTTCGCGGCCGCCGCCGCGGCGCCGCGCGCGGAGACGCTGCGCCGCGCGATGCTGGCGCTCATGGACGCCGCCGCGGGGCCCACGGCGTACCACGCCCACCCGTTCGCGTGGGCGGCGTTCTTCCTGGTCGGCGAGGGCCGCTAGCTCAGCGGCCGCGCCACTGGGGCGTGCGCTTCTCCAGGAAGGCGCGCACGCCCTCGTGGAAGTCCTCGCTCAGGTAGCAGGAGAGGACGAGGTCCTCGGCGTCGCGGAGCGCCGCCGGGGCCGTGACCCGGCGGGTGGCCTCCTTGATCGCCGCGAGCGTGAGGGGGGCGAGCGCGGCGAGGTGATGCGCCAGCTCCCGCACGCGCGCCTCGAGGGCCACCGCCGGGTGGACCTCGTCGGCGAGCCCGATCGCCTGCGCCTCGGCGGCGTCCACGAGCCGCGCGGTCAGGAGCATGTTGCGGGCCCGCACCGGCCCCACCGTGGCCGCGAGCAGCGAGAACGAGAACGGCGCCGTGCAGTTGCCGAGCGTGCGCGCGACGGGGGCGCCGAAGCGCGCGTGCGCCGCTGCCAGGCGCAGGTCGCACGCGAGCGACATGAACAAGCCCCCGCCGACCGCGTCGCCCTGCACCATCGCGAGCGTCGGCTTCCGCATGCCGTGCAGGCGCGCGAGCACGCGCGTGATCCGCCCCTCGTAGGCGAGCGCATCCTCGCGCGTCGTGACGTCGAGGAACTGGCGGATGTCGGTGCCGCTCGCGAACGCCCGGTCGCCCGCGCCGCGCAGGACCAGCACCCGGACGTCCGGGTCCGCGTCGAACCGCTCGCAGAGGTCGTGGAGCGCCTCGTACATCGCGAAGGTCATCGCGTTGCGCGCGTCCGGGCGGTTGAAGGTCAGGAGCGCCACGCGCCCGTCGCGCTCGAGCAGGACGTCGTCGCTCATTCGTGCTGGCGCGGGGCCAGCGCGAGCCCCCAGGTCCGGAGGTCCTGGTCCACGGGCTCCTCGCGGTCGCCCTGCCGCCGGTCGAGGAGGACGCGGATCCGCCGGGCCCCGGAGAGCTCCTGCGTGAGGAAGTCGTACAGCTCGGGGTTCGAGCGCGCGACGATGAAGAGGTGGCCGAGCTCCGCCACCTCGGTCTCGGGGCCGTCGTGCCAGGGGCGCAGGCCGAGCTCGCCCGTCAGGCGGTCGGCCGCGGCGCGGTGCTCCGCGGCGCGCTCCGCCTCGCCGGCGCCCGCCAGGACGCCCGCGGCGTCGAGGTGGCTCGCGGCGACGAGCGGGCGGAGCCCGAGCGTCTCGGCCAGGCGCCGCGCCGCGTCCAGGTGCTCGAGCGCCTCGGCGGCGCCGGCCGGGCCGGCCTGCGCGGCGACGCGGCCCAGCAGCGCGAGCGCCGCCGCCTCGTGGCCCCGCTCGCCGCCCGCGCGCGCGAGCGCGAGGGCCTCCTCGACCGTCGCGCGCGCGCGCGCGAGCTGGCCGTCCGCCAGGAGCCCCTCGGCGAGGTTGGTCGTCCACGCCGGGAGGTAGGCGTGCACGCCGAGCTCGCGGCTCTGCGCGACGCCCTGCTCGAGCAGCCCGAGGCCCTCGCCGACGTGCCCCAGGCGGACGAAGGTGAGCCCGAGCAGCGACGAGGGGATCGGCTGCCAGAGCGTGAGGCGCTTGCGCCGGCACGCCTCGACGCTGCGCTCGAGGGGCAGCACCGCGCGCGCCAGGTGGCCGCGCCGGAGCGCGACGAGCCCGGCCATGGTCCAGGCGATCACCTGGCTCCAGGCGTGCCGCGAGGTCTCCGCCGCGCGGTGGGCCTGGTCGAGGCACGCGTACGCGGCCTCGAACTCGCCGAGGTCGGCGAGCGTCAGCGCGAGCCACGCGCAGGAGGCGACGTACGGCGTGCCGCCCTGGTGCTGCGCGCCGAGGAGGTCGAGGTTCTCGCGCAGCGTCTGCTCGGCGCGCGCGTACTCGCCGAGCACGTGGTAGCTCTGCCCCACGTACTGGCGCGCGAGCCCCTGGAGCGCGACGTCGTCGCACGCCTCGCCGACCCGCGCGCAGCGCAGGCCGTACTCGATCGCGAGCTTGGTCTCGCCCGTCAGGTAGTGGTAGTTGACGAGGTAGGTGTAGATCCGCGCCAGCCGCTGCTCGTCGCCGATCTTCTGCGCCATCTCCTCCGCCTCGCGGGACACCGCGAGCACCTCGTCGAGCCGCCCGAGCTGCAGGAGCGGCGGGCGGAGGTCGAGCCGGAGGTCGATCCCGCGCTCCATGGTCTCGGGGCCCGGCGGCAGGTGGCGGAGCGCGGCCAGCGCCGCCTCGAAGGCCCGGACGGCGTCCACGTTGGCCGCGCGCGCGACCGCGCGGGCGCCGACCTGCCGGTTGTAGACCGCGGCCTTCGCCCACACCTCGCCGCGCGAGGCGTGGTGCGCGAGCTGGTCCACGGAGGCCGAGAGCCGGTCGCGGTAGAGCCGCTCGATCGCCTCGACGATCCGCGCGTGGAGGGTGCGGCGCTGCTCCTTCAGCAGGCTCGCGTAGGCGACGTCGCGCGTGAGCGCGTTGCGGAAGCGGTACTCGAGGTCCGGGAAGAGGCCGGCCTCGTGCAGGAAGCCCGCGGCCTGCAGGTGCTGGAGCGCGCCGCGCAGCGAGTCGCCCGGCAGGTCGGTGACGGCCTCGAGGAGCGCGAACGCCACCTCGGTCCCGATCACGGCGGCCGACTGCAGCAGGAGCTTCTCGTCGTGCGGGAGCCGGTCGATGCGCGCCGCGAGCACGGCCTGGACCGTCGCGGGCACCTGCAGGCCCCCCGCCTCGGTCGCGAGCCGGTACGCGCCCCGCTCGCCGACGACCACCCCGGTCTCCACGAGGGTCCGCACGATCTCCTCGAGGAAGAACGGGTTGCCGTTGCTCCGCTGCACGAGGAGCTCGCGGAGCGGCCCGAGCGAGCGGTCGCGCCCGATCAGCGCGTCGAGCAGCTCGCCCGCGGCGGCCGGCCCGAGCGGCTCGATCGGCAGCTCCGTGAAGCCCGGCTCGCTCGCCCAGTGGTGCTCGTACTCGGGGCGGTAGTCCACGAGCAGCAGGAGGCGCGCGGCGTGCACGCGCGTGAGGAGCGCGTCGAGGAAGGCCTGCGTCTCGGGGTCGACCCACTGGAGGTTCTCGAACACCAGGAGCAGCGGCTGGCGGTCGGTCTCCTTGAGGACGAGGCGCGTGAGCGCGTCGAGGGTCGCGCCGCGCCGCTCGCGCGACTCGAGCGTCCAGAACGGGTCGTCCTCCGGCAGCGCGTCGAGCAGCGCCAGGATGGGCGGCAGCGCGCTCTCGAGATCGCCGCCGAGCGCCAGCGCCCGGTCCGTCACCCGGGTCCGGATCGCCCCGGCCCCGTCGCGCTCGCCGAGCTCGAAGTGCCGGCGGAGCACGTCGATGATCGGCTGCCACGCGCCGGCCTTGTCGTAGGACAGCGAGCTGGACTCCAGGACCTTCCACTCCTGCGTCTGTGGCGAGGTGATGAACTCGTAGACCAGGCGCGACTTCCCCACGCCCGGCTCGGCCGTGAGCGCCGCGACCTGGCCGTGCCCCTGGCGCGCGTCGGCGAGCATCCGCTGGAGGCGCTCGAGCTCGGCGTCGCGCCCGACGAAGCGGCTCCAGCGCTCGGTGGCCCGGCGGAGCGTGCGCGCGGGCGCGGCGCCGACCAGCTCGTGGATCTCGAGCGGCGCGTCGAGGCCCTTGACGGGGCGCAGCCCGAGCGAGCGCGTGATCACGGCGTCGCCCGCGAGGCGGAGCGTTCCGGGCGTGACGAAGGCGCTGTTGGGGTCGGCCATCTGCTCCATCCGCGCCGCGAGGTGGGTCGTCTGGCCGACGGCGGTGTAGTCCATGTCGAGGTCGCTGCCGATCGAGCGCACGACGACCTCGCCGGAGTTGATGCCGATGCGGATCCGGAGCGGCACGCCACGCGCGCGCTCGCTCTCCTCCGCGTAGCTGGCGAGCGTCTCCTTCATGCGGAGCGCGGCGTAGCAGGCGCGGATCGCGTGATCCTCGTGCGCGAGCGGCGCGCCGAAGAGCGCCATGATCCCGTCGCCCATGACCTGGTTGACGGTGCCCTCGTAGCGGTGGACGGCCTCCATCATCCGCTCGAGGACCCCGTCGAGCAGCTCGCGCGCCTCCTCGGGGTCGCGGTCGGCGAGCAGCTCCATCGAGCCCTTGAGGTCGGCGAAGAGGACGGTCACCTGCTTGCGCTCGCCCTCGAGGGCGCTCCTGGACGTGAGGATCTTCTCGGCCAGGTGCCTGGGCGTGTAGGCGCCGGGGGCCAGGCCCGGGCCGGCCGCCTGGAACCGCGCGCCGCAGTTGTTGCAGAACCTGGCGCCCGGGGGATTGTCGTGCTCGCAGCCGGCGCACTTCATGAGGCGGCCAGCTTACCACCGGCGCGGGCCCCCCCGCAGCCGGGAACTCCCGCGCGCGCGCCCGGTCTCACTGGGCAAGGCCGACCCGCAACCACGCGGGCGCCGGAAGGAGACACGGCGATGACCAAGCGGGAGTTCGTGCGGGGGCTGGCGGCGGGGGCGCTCGGCGCGGCGGCGTGGCCGGGCGGGGCGCGGGCCGAGCGGTTCCGGATTCTCGGCGACGGGCGCGGGCCCGAGGCGCTCGTCGTGGAAGGACGGGAGAGCCCGGAATTCCGGAAGCTCGTCGCGGGCGTGACGCCCGGCGCGCGGCGCGCGTACGGCGCGCTCGAGGTGCTGTGGCTCCACGGCGCGCCGGCGCCGGCGCCGCTCGCGGTGACCACGCTCGACGAGGCGCGCGCGGCGGGCACGCTCGGCGTCACCGAGCGCGAGCGGGCGACGGTGCCCGCGCTCCTCGTCGACAACCGCGGCACGACCCACGTGCTCCTGCTCGCGGGCGAGATCCTGCTCGGGGGCAAGCAGAACCGGATCGTGGTCGAGGACGTCCTGCTGCCGCCGCGGAGCGGGCCCGTCGATCTCCAGGTGTACTGCGTCGAGCAGGGACGCTGGAGCGGCGCCGCGCCGCAGTTCGGCGCGGGCGGCGCCGTCGCCGCGCCGGCCCTGCGGGCGAAGGTGCTCGAGCGCCGCGGGCAGCGCGAGGTGTGGCGCGAGGTGGACCGCTACGCGGCGCGCCTGGCCGCGCCCTCGGCGACGTCGAGCTACCAGGCGATCCAGGACGCGCCCCCGGTGCGCGCGCACCAGGCGGACGCCGAGCGCGCGCTCGGCGCCGGCGCCGCGCCGGGGGCGCTCGGCGCCGCGGCGTTCGTCGCCGGGAGCTTCGCGGGGCTCGACCTCTTCGCCGACCCGGGCCTCTTCGCCCGCGAGTGGCCGAAGCTCCTCCGCGCCCACGCGGTCGAGGCGTACGACCGGCGCGGGGTGGAGCCGCGGGCGGACGCGCGCGCGCTGCGCGCCCGCGTCGCGGAGCTCCTGCGTGCGGCGGCCGCGGCCGAGGGCGTGCTCCGGCGGGGCGCGGGGGTCGGCCGGCTCTTCGAGTTCCGCGTGGCGGGCGGGCGCGGCGCCGCCCTCGTGGCCGAGGGCCAGGTGGTGCACGCCGCGCTGTTCTGAGGCGTGTGGAGCCGGGGGCTACTCGGCCCGGGCGCGCTTGCCGCTCAGGAGCTCGTCCCGCTTGGCCCGCACGAGCCGGACGAGCTCGGCGTACGAGGAGCGGCGGACGACCCGGTCGAACTGCGCCCGGTAGTTCTGGACGAGGCTCACGCCCTCGACGGCGACGTCCCAGACGAGCCAGCGGCCGCCCTGGTGCACGAGCCGCGCGTCCACGATCATCTCCTGGCCCTTCCGGTTGAAGACGCGGGCGCGCACCTCGGCGCGGTCGCCCTCGATCAGCTCGCCGACGTACCGGATCTTGAAGCCGTGCTGCCCGTCCATGCGCGCGATGTACGTCGCCTCGAGCAGGTCGGCGAAGAGCTGGACGAAGTCCTCGCGCTCCGCCGGCGTGCGCGCCTCCCAGTGGCGGCCGAGCACCTGGCGCGCGGCCTCGGCCGCGCCGAAGACGCGGATCGCGACCTTCCGCACGGCGGCCTGGAGCGCCGCCAGCGTGTCCTTCTCGCGCACGCTCGCGTCCTGGATGAGCCGGAGCACGTGCTCGGTGTACTGCTGCATGTCCGCGCTCGGCGACTCGGCCGCCGCCGGGCTCGCGGCCGCGAGCAGGAGCGCCGCCGCGGCGAGCGCCGCCCTCACTGCCGCACCTGCACCAGCGGCAGCGCGCCCTCGAGCTCGCCCTTCATGACCGGGTGCTGGTTGCCGCCGACGGCGCGGGACTTCCGGCCCACCTCGCGGGCGAGGTACTCGTAGAGCTCCTGGAGCGTCACGATGCCGTCGCGGTTCGCGTCGGCGGCGCCGCGGAGCCCCGCGACGAGATAGTAGGTGAAGATCCCGTGGCCCAGCTCGGGCAGCTCGATGGAGACCTCCGAGGGGCGCGAGGCGGTGACGATGACCCGCCCCTTCGCCTGGGTCAGGCGCTCGAGGAACAGGTCGTCGAGGCTGACGGCGCGGGTCTTCCTGGACGCGAAGGTCCGGCCGCCGGCGGCGCCGCTGTAGCAGGTGTCGAAGAACGCCACGACGCGCTCGGCCTCGATCCGCTCGAAGATCGTCCGGATCTCGTCCATCGGCAGCGCGGTCGCGTAGAGGTCGTCCGGGTCGGCGTCGAGCGGGATCAGGTACTTCGCGAGCCCGTCGCGCTCGGCGCCGCGCAGGTCCGTCTCGGGCGCCCCGTGCCCGGCGAAGAAGATCAGCACGGTGTCGTCCTTGTGCGCGGCCCGCGCGAGGAACGTCCCGAGCGCGTAGCGGACGTTCCGGAGCGTCGGCTTGCGCTCGCTCGTGTCGGTGAGGAGCAGCACGTTCTCCGGCTTGAACCCGCCGGGCCCGACGAGCGTCGCGTGGACGGCCTCGGCGTCCGCGACGGTGTAGCCGAGGGGCGGGATCGCCGCGCTGTCGTACCGCCCGGCACCGATCACGACGGCCCAGCGCTCGCGGGCCGCCGGCGGTGCCGCCGGGGCGGGCGCGGCCGTGGCCGCCAGGCTGCGGTCGTAGGTCACCGTGCGGACTTCCTGGCGCACGGCCCCGTCGGGCTCGGTGGCGGTGATCGCGAGGACGTTCACGCCCTCGCGCAGCGCGACGGGCACGCTCACGACCACGGACTTCGGCGCGCCGCGCTCGGTCTCCTGGTGCACCTCGACGCCGTTGAGCGTCAGCGTGACCCGCGCCACCCCCTTGCCCGAGGTCACGATCGCCGTCGCGACGGTGGCCGCCGCGCCCAGGCGCGCCTGGTCCGGCGGGTGGCGGAACGCGACCGTGAGCGGTGCCGGCTGACCCGCCGGCGCGGCCGTGGCGACCCGCGTGAGCTCGAGCCGCCGCTCCTTGGCCTCGAAGGCGAACTGGAAGGTGCCGCGGAGCGAGCGGTCGGCGTGGAGCGTGAGCACGACGCGCGAGGCGAACGACGTGACGAAGCGGAGGACGACGCGGTCGCCGGCCGTCTCGACGAGGACGCTCACCGGCGTGAGGTCGGCGTCCGACACGCCGAACCGCGCCTGCACGGCCCAGGCCCCGCCCTCGCGCCGGGCCGCGTCCACGACGAGCACGCGCCGCGAGATGGCGAAGTCGAGCTCGCCCTCCCAGCGCCCGAGCAGGAGCGGCGGGAGCGCGGCCGCCGGGTCCGCCGGCACCGGCAGCGTCGGCGGCGCGGGCGGGGCCGCCGCGGCGACCGGCTCGGCGACGGCCCGCCGCGGCGCCGCCGCGCGGCTCAGGCGCTCGAGCGCGGTCGACGGCGGCCGCGCGGGCGTGCCGGCCGCGGCCCGTCGCAGCTCGATCGGGCGGTCCTGGGTCTCGTTGGGCAGGCGAAACGTGCCGCGCAGCACGTCGTCGTCGTCGAGCTGGAGGCGCACGGCCGAGGCGAGCTGGGTGACGAACGTGAGCGTGACGCGCCCGCCGGCCGTCTCGAGCCGCGCGGGGACCGTCGTCAGGTAGAGCCCGGTCGTGCCGTACTCGGCCTCGGCCACCCACGCGCCCCCCTGGCGCCGGACCGCGTGCACGATCAGCGTGCGGTCGGGGAACGTGAGGTCCACCTCGCCCTCCCAGCGGCCGACGACGCGGGTGGGGTCGGCCGGGGCGGGGGCGCCGACGCGCGCGGCGGGCGCCGCCGCGGGCGTGGTGGCGGCGCCGGGCGGCGCCGCGGGCAGCGCGCAGCCCGTGAGGGCGAGCGCGAGCAGGAGGACCGGCGCCCTCATCCCTTGACGCTGCCGGCGGTCAGCCCCTCCACCATGTACTTCTGGAGATAGGTGTACGCGGCGATCACGGGCAGCGTGGTGAGCACGGCGCCCGCCATCAGGTAGCCCCAGCCGTACACGTCGCCGGTGATGAAGCTCGAGAGGCCGACCGGCAGCGTGCGGAGCTTGACGTCGGTGATGAACACGAGGGCGTAGAGGAACTCGTTCCAGGCCTGCGTGAACGCGTAGAGGCCGGCGGCGAGCACCCCCGGCGCCGCGAGCGGGAGGATCACCCGGCGGAAGGCGCCGAAGCGCGTCGCGCCGTCGATCATCGCGGCCTCCTCGAGCTCGATCGGGATCGACTCGAAGTAGCCCATCAGGAGCCAGGTGACGAACGGCACCGTGAAGCTCGGGTAGGCGGCGATCAGCCCCGCGAGGCTGTCGGCGAGCCCGAGGTTGCGGATCTGCGCGTAGAGCGGGATGAACAGGATCGACGGCGGCACCAGGTAGGTGATCAGCACCGCGCTCGACATGAAGGCGCGCCCGAGGAAGGAGAGGCGTGCCAGGCTGTAGGCGCCGAGCGTGCCGATCGCAGTCGCCACGAGCGTGCTCGACACCGCCACGAACACGCTGTTCTTGAACCAGGCCAGGAAGTCGGTGTCGCCGAGGAGGTGGCGGAAGTTGTCGAGCACCACCGGGTCGGGCCAGAACATGGAGACGAGGCTCCGCATCTGGGTCTCGCTCTTGAACGCCGTGATCGTCATCCAGTAGAAGGGGAAGACCACGACGACGAGCAGCACGCCGAGGAAGGCGTACGACACGGCCGGCTCCACGAGCGCGCGCCGCTTCACCGCGCCTGCCCCCGGCGCATGTACCGCGCGAGCACGATGATGACGACCGCGAGCGCGGGCAGCAGGTAGAGCGCGACCGCGATCGCCTCGCCCAGGCGCTGGGCGCCGAAGGCGATCTCGTAGGTCAGCACGGGGATCACCTGCGTCGCGCCGCCCGGCCCGCCCTTGGTGAGGATGTAGACGATCTGGAAGTCGTTGAAGGTCCAGATCGTCGAGAGCAGCACGACGATGATCACGATGTTCTTGATCCCCGGCAGCGTCACGCGCCAGAAGCGCTGGAGCGGGCCCGCGCCGTCCACGGCCGCGGCCTCGTACAGCTCGGCGGGGATCGCCTTCATGCCCGCCAGGAAGCTGATCCCGAAGAAGGGGAAGCCGCGCCAGATGTTCACGGCGATGACCGAGGCCATCGCCGTGTTCGCCTCGCTGAGCCAGCCCACGCCCTGCGGCAGCACCCGGAAGACCCGCACGAGCAGGTAGTTCAGGACGCCGAGGCTGTAGTCGTAGATCCACAGGAAGTTGAGCGCGGAGACCACCGTGGGCGCGACCCAGGGGATCAGCAGCACGCCGGTGAAGAAGCTGCGGAAGCGGATCCGCGAGGTCAGCACGAGCGCCATCGCGACGCCGAGCAGGAGCTTCACCGAGACCGAGCCGAACGTGAAGATGAAGCTGTTCGCGACGGCGCGCTGGAAGAAGCCGTCCCAGGTGAGCTTGACGTAGTTGTCGAACCCGACCCAGACCGGCGGCACGCCGACGTACTTGCGGGTCAGGCTGAGGTACATCGCGTACCCGAAGGGGTAGGCGACGAGCGCCAGGACGAGCAGCACGATGGGCGCGACGAAGAGGAAGCCGAGGCGGTAGTCGGGCCCCAGGACGAGCCGGAGCCCGACCGTCGCCTCGCGTCGATCGAGCGCGGCGCGGCCGGGGAGCCGCGCCGCGGGGGTGGCCATCGAGCGCGCTCCGCTCGCTAGGCCCGGCGCATCTTGTAGATCTCCTCGATCCGCCCGTGGGCCTCCTTGAGCGCCCGCTCCGCCGACAGCCCGCCGACCACCACGCGCCCCGCCATGTCGGTCAGGATCTTCTGCCCCTGCACCTCGGCGGCGGCGGGGGTCATCGGGCCCGGGTACCCGAGGTTCACGGAGCGGAGGATGTTCTGGACCATCGCGTCGAAGTTCGGGTCCGACTTCCAGTACGGGTTGTCCACCCGCGCCTTGTACACGGGCCCGGCCTGGCCGACCGAGGCCTTCATGTACTCGGCGAAGCGCGACTCGTCCTCGACCCAGCGGATCAGGTCCTCGGCCAGGTCGGCCTGCTTGGACTTCTGGAAGATCGCCCAGCTGTAGCAGGAGGAGCCCACGAACGAGCCGGCGGGCCCGCCCGGGGTGAGGACGCAGAGCGTCTTTGGCGCCAGCTCGTGCTTCTTCTGCACCATGGCGTAGTAGAGGCTCGCGCCGTTGTTCGTGGTGACGAGCTTGCCCGCCATGTACGCCTCGTTGTTCGAGACGTCCGTCCAGCCCATCACGCCCGGCGGCTGGATCTTGTGCTTCTTGATCGTGTCCACCGCGAACTGCAGCGCCGCCATGTTCTGCTTGAGGAACGCGGTGCCGAGCGCCGGCTTGCCGTCCTTGTCCCAGACCCCCCCGCCGTAATCCCAGAGGATGTTCGACATGAACCCGTCGCCGTCGTCGGAGCGGTTCAGGGTCTGGCCGAAGCCCCAGAGGTCCTTGGCGGGGTCCGTGGTCTTCTGGGCGAACGTGACGACGTCGGGGTCGTAGACCTTCGGGGGCTTCAGGCCCTTGGCCTCCATGATGTCCTTCCGGATGAAGAACACCGTGGTCATCGAGTAGCGCGGGACGCCGAGGAACTTGCCCTCCGCCTTCATCGCCCGCTCGGCGAACGGCAGGAACCCGCCCTTGGCGGAGCCGAGCTGGGTCGCGACCCGGCTGACGTCGCGCAGCGCCGCCTTGTAGCGCATGGGGCCGTAGATGTTCATCTCGGCCAGGTCGGGCGGGTTGCCCGCCTCGATCGCGGCGACGAACTTCTGCTCGCGGTCGCCGAACGTCGCCCAGTCCGTCTCGACGTCCACCTTGCGCTCGCGGCCCCAGGCCTCGATGTGCTTCGCGAGCACCTCGTTGCCCGCGGTCACGAAGCTCTTGAAGAGCCAGACGCGGAGCTTGGTCTTGGGCTGCGCCTGCGCCAGCCGCCCGAGGGCGTGCAGGCCCGCGGCGGTGCCGCCCGTCAGGATCGCGGTCTTGCGGAGGAACTCGCGGCGGGCGATCACGCCCGCGGCCACCTGGTCCACGAGGGCACGGAACTGCCTGTCCATGGTCTGGGCCTCCTACGTGTCGCTGGCCAGCCTGCCGTTCACTCCCCAGTTCGACTTCTCGACGTCCTGGAACACGATGTGCACCTGGTCCGGCGTGGTCCTGGCGATCTTCACCATCGCGTCCGTGATGGCGGCCACGATCTCGCGCCTCTGCTGGTCGGTCCGCCCCGCATACCACTGGACGGTGATGTTGGGCATGATGGTCCTCCCGGGCCTGTGGAGTTCGCCGCCCGGATGATAGCAGAACCGGCGGCCGCGGGGAGGTTGCACCAAACTGGTGCACCTGCACCAATCTGGTGCAACCGGGCGGCGCGGGCCGTTTCCGCCCGCCCGCGCGCTAACTGCCGGCGGGCGCGCCCGTTTGCGCCCCCGGCCGCGCGACGGTGACGCCTGGCACGTCGTTTGCGTCCGGCCGAGAACTTTAGCCGACACCACGCGAGGTGCAGTGTGGCGGACACGACGCAGGCGGCGATCCTCGTCGTCCACGGGATCGGCGAGCAGAAACCCTACGAGGCGCTCGACGGGTTCGCGCGGGGGCTGGCGCGCGAGCTCGGCGTCCGTGCCGGACAGCTCGAGCACCGGCTCGTGTGGCGGGACGGCCGCGCGACGTCCTGCGTCCGGGTCCCGGCGCCGCCGGGACGCCTCGACGTGGACGCGCTCGACCTCTACGAGCTCTACTGGGCGGGCATGGTGGAGGGGCGGATCCGCCTCCGCGAGGTCCTCACCTGGATCGCCCGCACGAGTCTCACGCCGCTGCGTCTCTGGGCGCAGAACCGCGAGCTGCTCGCCGGGGAGCGCGGCGCGGCCCGGCGGCGGCTCTGGATCCTGCTCCGCGAGTTCGGGCGGGCCGCCCTCCTGCTCGCGGCCGCGGCCTTCATCATCGGCGCCGTCCTCGCGGCGGCGCGGCAGCGCGACGACGTCACGACGGCGGTCACGGACATCTGGGGGCTCGTGCGGGACCACGGGCACCCGTGGGCGCTCGTCGTCTGGGCGGCGAGCGTGCTGTTCGCGGTCATGGTCGCCGTCGGCTGGCGGCGGTCGCGGCCGCGCGGCGCCGGCGTCACGGACACCGAGCGGGCGGCCTCGGCGTGGTGGCGGCGCGCCTCGCTCGTCGCGGTCGTGGTGCTGCTCGGGCTCGCGACCGCCGTCGACGTCCTCTCCGGGCTTCGGGTGTGGGGCCTGGTCGGGCGCATCGTCTACGCGCTGACGGCTCCCCGGGTCCTGGGGCTCCTGGGCGCCGCCGCGCTGGCGCTCGCCCTGCGGCACGTGCTCGTCAAGTACCTCGGCGACGTCGTGCTCTACGTGACCGCCGACGAGCGGTCCAGCCTGTACCGGACGCGCGCCGAGATCCTGGACCTCACGACGCGGCGGCTCCGCGGGCTCCTGGAGGACGACGGGTACGCGGCCGTGTACGTGGCCGGCCACTCGCTCGGCAGCGTGATCGCCTACGACGCCGTCAACCGGCTCGCGAACGAGGTGCGCGCCGACGGCGCCGGCGCGCCCCCCGGGAAGACCACCCGGGAGCGGTTCGACAAGCTCGCGGGCCTGCTCACGTTCGGCTCGCCGCTCGACAAGGTCTACTACTTCTTCCGGACCGAGGTGGGGCCCGCGCAGGCCATCCGCGCCCAGCTGCTCTCGTCGCTGCACGCCTTCAAGAAGGCGGCCTCGGGACGCGACTACGGCGACCTCCGGCTCGCCCGCTACGCGACGCCGCAGCCGCCGAGCTTCCGGTGGCTGAACGTGTACAGCCCGACCGATCCCGTGAGCGGCTACCTCGACTTCTACAGGCTCGAGCCGCCCGGCGACGCCCAGGTCAGCCTGTGGTACGGGCTGCGCTTCGCCCACACCGCCTACTGGAGCGATCCGCGTTTCTACCACGCCGTCGTCACGCGCTGGCTCGCCCGCCGCCCGTGAGCGCGCGCAGGAGGCAGCCAATGAGCGCAGGGCTCCGCGGTCTGATGCTCGTCGTGTCCGCCGCCGCGCTCGCTGGCTGCGGCGGCACGATCTTCCGTACCGTCGACCTCAACCAGGGCGAGTCGCTCGTCATGGACGCCCGGCAGCGGACGGTCAACAACCTCGAGGTGCAGCCGGGGAGCCGCCCGGGTCACATCCGGCCCCGCCGGGTCGTGTGCGCGGAGCCGAGCCCCGACGTCGCGCTGGCCGTGGCCAACTCGCTGAGCGCCGGGGTCAGCGTCTTCGGTTACGGCTCGGGCAGCCTGACGCGCGAGGCCGCCGAGGGCATCGCGCAGCTCGCCGAGCGCGTGTCCACGGTGCAGCTCCTGCGCGACGTGCTCTACCGCGCGTGCGAGGCGTACGCCAACGGCGCGATCACCGACATCACCTACGCGATGATGATGGCGCGCCTCGACGAGACCACCGTGACGCTGCTCCTCGGCGAGCTGGCCGCGGGCGCCTTCGGCCGCCAGCTCGCCGGCCTGGGAAGCGCCGCCGAGGGCAAGGCGGCGACGGAGCTGAGCCAGACGCTCAAGGTCAAGGCCGAGCCGGCCACCGGCAGCCAGCCGTCCACGACCAAGGCCGACGTCGAGGGCAAGGCGAGCGTGACGGCGCCGGGCCCGATCGGCACGATCGCCGGCCGCGGCCAGAGCCCCGAGGTGGCGGCCGAGGTCGCGCGGATCCACCGCGCGTTCCTCAAGGATGCCAACCTCGACGCGCTGATGGTCGCGTGCGTGACCGCGCTCAGCCAGGAGTCCGCCGGCGCGCTCGCGGCGGTGTGCAAGACGGAGGTGTTTGCCGGCCTGGAGCGCAAGGTGACGACGATCGTCGCGGCCAGGACGCAGGCGGAGGTGGCGCTCCGCGAGGTCGCGCACCGGCGGGCGGCCGCCGAGGCCGTGGCGCGGTGCTTCGAGGCCCAGGCGAAGGCCCCCGAGCGCACGGACGCCTGCGACAGGGTCGTGGACGCCTGGGCGCGGACGCTGGCGGCCACGCGGTGAGGGCCCACAAATAGCTTCCGGGTGGCGAGGGGCGCGGGCTATCGTGCTGGAATGCGGCTCTGCCTCCCGCGCCGAGCACCCGCCGTGGCCGTCCTCGCCGCGCTCGCCCTCCTGACGGCGCGCGCGGCCTGGGGAGGGCCGGCCACCGACACGCTGCGCGCGTTCTTCGACGAGGCGAGCCGGATCGTGGCCGCGCCCGACCCCGACCGCGGTCTCGCGGACCGCCGCAACGCCGTCCGCGCGCTGGCCGAGCGGGTCTTCGACTTCCGCGGGGCGGCGGCGACGGCGCTCGGGCCCGCCTGGGAGGCGCGCACGTCGGCCGAGCGCACGGAGTTCGCGCGGCTCTTCGCCGAGCTGGTGGAGAGCGGTTACCTCACGCTCGTTGGCTCGAAGGCGCGGGTGACCGGCGGCGTGAGCGTGCGCTTCCTCGGCGAGTCGGTGGACGGCGCGGCGGCGACCGTGCGGACCTCGCTGCTGACGCGGAGCGGCGACGACCTGCCCGTGAACTACCGGATGCTCCGTCTCGGCGAGCGCTGGGCGGTGCGCGACGTGGTGATCGACGGCGTGAGCCTCGTGGAGAACTACCAGGCGCAGCTCCACCGGGTGCTCCAGGGCTCGTCCTACGACGATCTGGTCGCCGCCCTGCGCGCGCGCGTGCCCGAGCCGTCGCGCGCGCTCGCGGCCGTCGCCGCGGCGCCGGTGACCGACGCACCGGCCGTCGCGCCGCGGCCACACGCCGCGCCTGCCGGGCCCGCCGCCGCGCCGGAGGCGGCCGCGCCGCTCGCCGGGACGCCGCGTGCGCCGGCACCGCCCGCGCGCGTGGCCGAGGCCCCGGTCTCCGCGCCGCGGCCGGCCGCCGGGCCCCCGGCGCCGGTCGCCGAGCGTCCCGCGCCGGTGCCCGAGCGCCCCGCGGCGGTCGCGGGGCGTCCCGCCGCACGCGCGGAGGGCGCGGCGGTGAGCGCGCGCCCGGAGCGGGCGGCCGTCGCCCCGGCGCCGCGCGCCTGGTGGGTGCAGGTGGGCGCGTTCAGGAACGCGCAGGCGGCGAGCCGGCTGCTCGAGCGCCTGGAGCGCGAGCGCGCCGTCGCCGTGTTCGACGGCGCGGCGGCCGCGCCGCTCGCGCGCGTGCTCGTCGGGCCGTTCGCCGAGCGCGCCCGGGCGACCGCCAAGCTCCGCGAGCTGGTGGCGAGCGGCTACCCGGCCTTCCTCACGCCCGGGCGCTAGCGCTCCGCGGCGCGCCCGCTTGGACTCAGAGGGCGTGAACGAATCGCCTGGTCGAGGGGCGCCACGGCTTCGCCGCGGCGCTCCGAGCGTCGGGGGGCATGGGGGGCCCGTCGAGGCCCCCCATGTTCTCAGAAGACGACGACGCCGCGCGCCACCTGGCCGCTCCGCATCGCGGCGAACCCCTCGTTGATCTCCTCGAGCTTGTACGTGCGACTGATGAGCTGGTCGATCTTGAGCCGGCCGTCCAGGTAGAGGTCCACCAGCTTCGGGAAGTCGAGGTTCGGGCGCACCGAGCCGTACATCGTCCCCTTGAGCGTCTTCTCCTGGAGCGCCATCAGGTAGGGCGTGATCGGCGCGCGCACGCTCATCGCCGCCATGCCGACGACGACGGCGACGCCGCCCGGCCGGATCGCGTCGAGGATCTGCAGCGTCGTGGCCTCGCCGCCGATCGCGTCGAACGCGTAGTCGGCGCCGCGCCCGCCGGTGAGCGCGCGCACCCGCTCGACCACGTTCTCGCGGCTCGCGTCGAGCGTGTGCGTGGCGCCGAAGTCGCGCGCGAACCGGAGCTTGTTGTCGAGCAGGTCGGCGGCGATGATCTGGCGCGCGCCCGCCAGGCGCGCCCCCTGCACGACGTTCAGGCCCACGCCGCCGCAGCCGACCACGAGCACCGCGGCGCCCGCCTCGACGCCCGCGCAGCGCGTGACGGCGCCGACGCCCGTGGGCACGCAGCAGCCGATCAGCGCGGCCTGCGGCCACGGCATCTCCTCGCGGATCGGCACGAGCATCTCCGCGGGGCAGACGACCGCCTCCGAGAACGTGCCGATGCGCGCCATCTGGAAGATGTCCTGGCCGTTGCGCGTGAGCCGGGTGGTGCCGTCGAGCATGGCCCAGCGCACCGACGGGTGGCCGTCGCAGAGGATCGAGCGGCCGATCGAGCAGTAGAGGCAGCGGCCGCACTGCGGGCGAAACGAGAAGATGATGTGGTCGCCCGGCTTGACGCTGGCGACGCCCGGGCCGACCTCCTCGACGAGGCCGGCGGCCTCGTGGCCGAGCGCCATCGGCAGCGGCAGCGTCCAGTCGCCGTTCATGATGTGCCAGTCGCTGTGGCAGATGCCCGCGGCCTTGACGCGGACGCGGGCCTCGCCCGCCCTGGGGCCCTGCTGCTCGACGTCCACGATCTGGAGCGGCGTGTTGGCTTCGTAGAGGACGGCGGCTCTCATGCGGCTCCCCCTTCCGGTTCGCGGTGGCGTGGGTCCCGGCGAGCGGAGTGTACCGCGGGCGGGCCGCGCGCGGAGCCCCCGGATGGGCTGCGCTAGTCGGCGCTCGGCCGCAGCAGGAGCGCCAGCTCGATGGCGTCGGCGAGGTAGCGGAAGTCCACGGGCTTGACGACGTAGTCGAAGGCGCCGCGGGCCAGCGCGCGGCGCCCGAGCTGCTCGTCGGCGGCGCCGCTCACCATGATCACCGGCACGCCGGGCGCGAGGGCCCGGATGCTCGGCAGCGCGTCCAGCCCGCTGAGCCCGGGCATGAGGATGTCGAGCAGGACGACGTCGGGCGGCGCCTGCATGAGGGCGCGGAGGGCGCTCGACCCGTCCGCCACCCAGCGCCCCGCGTGCCCGAGCTCGCCGAGGATGTCGAGCAGCGTGGACCCGACGTCCGGGTCGTCGTCCACGACGAGCACCCTCGCCGGGCGGCGCGGGGCCGCGCCCCCCGGACGCGTCGCCGCCGGCGCTCCGGGCGCGGCGGCGCCGGGCGCCGCGTCCGCCCGGAGGGCACGCAGGAGCGCGGTCATCTCGAACGGCTTCACGAAGACGGCGTCCACGCCCGGCGGCAGCGCGCCTTCCGGCACGTCCTCGGGGAAGCCGGTCACGATGAGCACGCGGACCGGCTGCGCGAGCGCCTGGACGCGGCGCAGGACCTCGAGCCCGCCGAGCCGCGGCATCCGGAGGTCGAGGAGGAGGATGTCGGGCCGCTCGCGCTTGAGCTGCAGGAGGGCCTCGAGGCCGTCGCCGGCCTCGAGCACCTCGAAGCCTTCCTCGGCGAGACAGCCGGCGACGAGCTGGCGGAACTCGGGCTCGTCGTCCACGACGAGCACCCGCTGCGCGGTCGATGGCATCCTGCTCGACACCCCGTCGCTGTGATTTATTGGTTGCCGCTCCATTATGCGACAGGACCGGCCCGGCTGAACACGGGAGAGTTGCCGCCATCCGGAAATGCCGGTCGCGCTCAGCGCCGCGCGGCGCGGTCGTACACACGGCCCACCTGGAACCGGCGGTGGCACAGGAACAGCGTGCGCTCGACGGTCCGGACCGGGACGTGGAGCACCGCCGCGTGACGGCGCAGGATCGCGAGGTAGCGCTCCCAGTCGCCGGCGCCGAAGCCGGCGCCGCCAGGACGCGTCGTCACCAGGCCGAGCGCGAAGAGCACCTGCCAGGCGCGGATGTCGAGCACGCCGTAGCGCCGCGGGTCGATCAGCGTGAGGATCGCGGAGGCGACCGGCACGCCCACGCCGGAGAGCGTCCGCAGCAGCTCGAGCCGGCGGCGCTCGCTGCGCGCGGCCAGGACCGCGGCCGAGACGCGGCGGATCGCGGCCGCCGGGTTCCGCTCGTAGCGGGGCCGGGCCCGGGGGCTCTTCCACCGGCACATCAGCAGGAACTCGCGCCGCGAGAAGCGGCCGCGGCGCCGGACGTGCCGGAGCGCCCGCATCAGCTCGGCCGTCGGCGCGTGCTCCTCGCGCCGGAGCTCCCGGCGCAGCAGCGCGTCGAGCGTCGCGTACGGGAGCGGGGCGAGGGGCACGCCCCATTGTAGCGGCGGGCGCGCCCGGCGCGGGACGCGCGATCCGCCGGGCCTCGGCGTCAGCGGCGCGCGGCGCCCTGCAGCTCCGCCAGGACCCGGCGCTGCCGCTCGGCGTCGCCGGGCGTGCGCACGGGCAGGCTGAACTCGATCCGCGTCGCGAAGTCGCCGTACCGCTGCAGGATCTTCCGGGCGACGTCGTCCCAGGTGCCGACCACGGCGATCGTGTCCACCACCTCGTCCGGGATGTGCCCCGGCATCTCCTCCCACCGCTGCTGGACCGACAGCGCGTGGAGCTCCTCCACCAGCCGCCCCCAGCCGTGCGCCTCGAACACCGCGCGGTAGGTCCGCGTCGACGCGTAGAAGGCGATGCGGGCGCGGACGTCCCGCAGGCGGTCGGCGCGGTCGCGCGCGTCCTCGCCGACGGCGATGAGCGGGCTGAGAGCCACCTCGAAGCCCTCGAGCCGCCGCCCGGCGCTCTGCGCCCCGCGCGCCACGTTCGGCAGCATGACCTCCCGGATGAACTTCGGCGTGGTGATCGGGTGCGGCCGGATCCCGTCGCCGGCCTCGCCGGCCAGCCGGCAGATGTGCTCGTTGATCGCGGCGATGTGGATCGGGATCCGCGGGTGCTCGATCGGCCCCGGGTCGAACAGCGGGACCATGACGGACAGGTTGTAGTACGTGCCGCGGACGTCCAGGGGCGTCCCGTGCTGCCAGCAGTCCCAGACCGCCCGGAGCGCGCGGATGTACTCGCGCAGGCGCGGCACCGGCGGGGCCCACGGGACGCCGTAGCGGCGCTCGATGTGCCCCTTCACCTGGGTGCCGAGGCCGAGGATGAACCGGCCGCGGGACAGCGTCTGGAGGTCCCACGCCAGCATCGCGGTGATCGTCGGGCTTCGCGGGAACGCGATCGCGACCGCCGTCGTCAGGCTGATCCGCTCCGTCGTCGTCGCCGCCAGCGCCAGCGGCAGGAACGGATCCGTCTTGATCTCGCCCGTCACGAACCCGTCGAAGCCGAGCTGCTCGAGCTCGCGCGCGCCGCTCGGGACCGCGGCGAGGTCGAGCTTCGGGGCGCTGCGGAGACCGGGGTCCAGCTTGCCGAGCGGCAGCTGCGTCTCGACCTGCATCCCGGTGTCCTCCCGCGCGAAGGGTCAGGTCCTGCCCGAGCATCTCGTAGCGGAACGCCTCGGAGCGCTCAATCCTTGAAGCCGTACTCCTTCCAGCGGCGCGTGACCAGATCCCAGTCTTGTGGGTGCGGTTTCACGGTGGGCGGGTAGCGGTTGCCGTCGTATTGAGCCTCCGGCGCGAAATCCATGTTCACCGTGGCGTCGATCAGCACCCGACACCACTTGCCCGTGCCGTAGGTGAGCGTGTCCCGCAGGGGCAGCCGCGTGCTCGGGTCGAGCGCCGACCCGAAGGTGCCGGGCACGAAGATGATGTCGTCCTCGGCGGCGTTGACGCGGTAGGCAAAGGCCCAGTCCAGCGCGGCGTAGTCGTGGACGTCGATGTCCTCGTCCACGACCCACACGTGCTTGTAACGAAGATGCGAGGCGCTCGATCCCCAGATCGCCATCGCGGCCTGCTTGGCCTGGCCGCGGTAGCGCTGCCGCATCTGGATGATCAGGGTGGTGCCGTTGTTGGCCGCCGGGCAGTGCACGTCGGTGATGCCGGGCACGCCCGCCCGCTCGAGCACGTTCCAGGCCAGCGCCGCACGCTGCACCGAGCTCATGATCGAGTTCTCGTTCAGCATCTTGGGCAGCGTCCCCTCGAGCGTGCCGCGCAGGATCGGGCGCTTGCGATGGGTGATCGCGGTCACGCGGATCGTGTGCTTCGGTCCCTGGTCGCCGCCGAAGTACCCCGTGTACTCGCCGAAGGGCCCCTCCATCTCGAAGGTCTTCGGATCGTTGGAGATGTAGCCCTCGATCACGACCTCGGCGGAGGCCGGCACCAGGAGGGGCACCGTCTCGCACCGCACCAGCTCCACCGGCGCGCCGCGCAGGGCGCCCATCACCTCGAATTCGGAGACGTCGGGCGGAAGCGGCGAGGCGGCGCAGAAGGGCAGGCACGGCTCCCACCCGAGCACGCACGCGACCGGCATGTCCTGGTCCCGATCGACCCACTTCGCGAAATCACCGCCCCAGTTCTGGGCGCGCCACAGCAGCGACGGGATCGTGTTCTTCTGCCCGACCATGCCGCGGTACACGCCGACGTTCAGGCGGCCGGTGTCGGGATCCATCGTCACCGTGCCCTGCAGGGTGTTGATGTAGCGCCCGCCGTCCTCCCGGTGCCATTTCGGAACCGGGAACTCGAGCAGGTCGATCGCGTCGCCCGTGAGGACGACTTCCTTGACCGGACCGTCGTCGACGATCTTCGGCGCGACACGGCCCGCGTAGGCCGTGCGCGCGGCCTTGACGAGCTCGGTGATCGACGCGCTCTTGGGTAGCCCGAACATCATCGCGACGCGCGAGTACCTCGACAGCCCGCCGGTGAACACCCGCGAGCAGCGCGCCTTCTCCCCGTAGCCCTTGATGTTGTTGAACAGCAGCGCCGGGCCGTTGCCGGTTCCGAACGCCTTGCGCGCGACGGTCCCGAGCTCGCAGTTCCAGTCGACCTCGACGTCGATCTCCTGCAGCTCACCTTCCTTGCGGAGGTGATCGATCCAGCCCCGCAGATCCCCGAAGACCATGTGTCGGTTCCTTTCCTGTCCGACTTGCGCCGCTCGCCGCGACCCGCCAGCACCCTGGCGTGATCCACCGAGTAGCTTTTCCCACGAACGCGTCGCCATTACAACCCGCCCGGCTCAGGACGTTTGACCCGGCAGCGCGCGCTCACGAACGGATCATCGTCGGGAGCATCTTCCTGCGTGCCGGCGATCCGCGGGGAGAGACGAGCCTGGAACAGCGGTGTCCGGGCGCCCGGCGCTAGTCTCCGGTCAAGGGGGCCTGTAATCCGACGAGACTGGGCTCCGGCCACGGGATGTCAACGATGCCCAGGTCAAGCGGCGGTGTGCGCTCGTCGCGACGCGCGTGGCCCGCGCGATGTCTCGTCGGGCGGCGATCAGCGGATCGCGGCGCGCCGTCGCGCGCATGGGAGATCTCGCGGCCGGAGGCCGAAAGTGACGCCGATACCGGAGCGGCGTCGTCCCGAGGGCTCTGAGGAACGCCCGGCGCATGACGTCGGCGCTCCGGAAGCCGGACGCGCTCGCCACGTGCGTGGGAGTCTTGTCGCTCTGCTCCAGGAGCCGCCTGGCGGCCTCCACGCGCAATTGCACGAGATAGCGGGCGGGCGTCGCGCCGAACTCTCGCGCGAACACCCGCGCGAAGTTCCGGGCGCTCATCGCCACGCGATCGGCGAGGGTGTCGACCGACAGTGGCCGGGCGAGGTGTTCCACCATCCACACCTGGAGCTCGTGCATCGCCTTCGTGTGCGAGGCCTGCGTTTCGAGTGACACGCTGACCTGGTCCTGCCCGCCCGGGCGCCGGAGGAACAGCACCAGCTCGCGTGCCACCTTCAAGGCCGCGGCGGCGCCGAGGTCCTCCTCGACCCAGGCGAGGGCGAGGTCGATCCCGGCGGAGATTCCGGCCGAGGTGTAGATGTTCCCGTCCCGCACCCAGGTCGGTCGTGGATCGACGGCGACCCGCGGGTAACGATCCGCGAACTCCCGCGCGTACCTCCAGTGCACGGTCGCCCGTCGACCGTCGAGGATACCGGCTTCGGCCAGGAGAAATCCGCCGACGCACACCGACCCGAGACGGCGAGCGGTGGCGGCGGCCCGTTTCAGCCAGCCGAAGAGCGCACGATCGCGCATCGTACGGGCGCCGACGCCACAGATCACCAGCACGGAGTCGGCGCGGCCGCCGGCGTCCCGATAGTGCCGGTGCGCGAGCAGTGACAGCCCGTGCTCTCCGTCGATCCGGCGGTCGCTCGTCGTGGTGACCACCTCGACCGTATAGGGCTGCGGTCCGCCGCCCCGCAGGCGATTGGCGGTCCCGAACACCTCCGCGGGCCCGACGAGATCGAGCTCGTCCACCGGCGGGACCGCGAGGAGGACGATCCGCTTCCCCATACCGGCAGAGATCTTCACCCCTCATCACCCGATCCTGCAAGCCCGAGAAGGCTCGCCTTGGCAGGAATCGTCCGAAGTTTGTCGCCAAACGCCGGCCCGCGCCCGGCATGCTCCGACTCGTGCTCAGGGTCGCTTTCGCCGGCACCTTCGCTGCCAGCCTCGCAGAACCCGTGCGGGCCCGCGTGGCGATCCCGTGCGACCTCATCGTGGCCGGCGAGCGCGAGATCGTCTCACGGCTTGCCGAGGTGGACGTGCTGGTGACGCTGGCGTTCACCCGCGAGATGGGCGGGGCGGCCCGACGCCTCAGGCTCGTGCAGGTACCCGGCGCCGGCCTGGACCGGATCGATCGAGCGGCCCTTCCGCGCGGCACGTGGCTGGCGAATGCCTACGGCCACGAGGTCGGCATCGCGGAGTACGTGCTCGGGGCGATCCTGACCCTGACGCGCGGCTTCGCCCCCCTCGACGCCGCGCTCCGGCGCGGGGAGTGGAAGAGCCAGTGGGCGGTAGGCGTCCCGTCGCCGCCTCCGTGGCCGGAACTCGCGGGCAAGACGCTCGGCATCCTCGGCCATGGCCGCATCGGGCAGGGCCTGGCCCGGCGCGCGCGCGCGTTCGACATGACGGTCCTCGGGATCCGGCGCGACGCTTCGCAGCCGGACCCCACTGGCGTGCTGGTCCGGGGACCCGACGCGCTGGACGACGTGCTGGCGCGCGCCGACTACCTGGCGCTCACGCTGCCGCTCACGCCCGAGACCCGCGGCCTCCTCGGCGAGCCCGAGCTCCGCCTGATGAAGCCGACCGCCGTCCTCGTCAACGTGTCGCGCGCAGAGATCGTCGCCGAGGATGCCCTCTACGAGGCGCTGGCCGAGCGGAGGATCGGGGGCGCCGCGCTCGACGTCTGGTACCGCTACCCGTCCGGCCCCGGCCCCACGCCACCCGCCCGGCGCGCCTTCCACGAGCTGCCGAACGTCCTCATGACGCCCCACGTGGCCGGCTGGACGGAAGGGATGCTGGAGGCGCGGGCGACGCTCATCGCGGAGAACATCCGTCGGACCGCGCAGGACGAGGCTCCGCTGAATCTGGTCCCGTCGCGCGAAGAGGGCCAGTGACGCCACCTCCGATCAGGGCAGACGTGGTGCGACCATCGCGACCGCCCGGTCCGCTGCAGCGGGTAGGTCGGCATCCGCGAATCTACTGCGGCTTCAACTCTTGTAGCAATGGACGCGCTTCTTCCTCGCTGATTTGCCTGATTACTACGGGATCGCCCGCGAGCGGAAACGCCCATGAACGCTCTGGCCGGTATCCGGCGACCACGAAATGCGTTCTTCCCGCTTCCGCTATGAGGGCCAGCTTGCGACCGTGTAGTTGGAGGTCGTGCACTCCTGGCGGGATAGGGACGATGGTGTAGGTCAGCCTCGGTAAGCTCGCCAGCAGTTTTCCATTGTCGATAATGTCTTGATTGCTCGGGATGAGCGTCCAGCCGCTTATGTTGAACACGTAGAGCCTCGCCAGAGCTTCCCCGATCTGAGGAGCGCTGGCTACAGGGGAAGCGGGTTGCCTGGGTGCGACAGTCCCTGCCTGGCTGGCACATCCAACCAAGAGACCGACACACACGTAGGCGACCCACGACGTTCTTACTGTCGATGCCATCAGACCTCGTGGTATGGCGAACCGTCGCCATTGAGCGGCCAAGCAAGCGGGCGAAGCCCGCTTGCGAAGGTCCGTCTCGAATGGCTGGTTGGGCATCATCCTGCTATCCGGTATACGAAAACACCATGGCCCACCGGCTCATAGCTTGCACGGGAACCAGATCGCGATCGTGCGCGAGTTCCTGCTGGCGGAGTACAGCGGTTTCCGAGAGCAGATCAGATCTGCAGCGCTGCGCGCATGGCGGCTGCTTGCGATGGGCGATCAGGGTCAGAGACTGAAAATCCTTTCTGCATTCTTGTGCATGACCCGCTCGGCAATTCCGGAATCTGCGAGCTGGGCAACGACGTTGTCGGCCCACTCCACCCATCGCTTGAAAGGTTCTTGGGCCCAGCATTCTTTCCAGGGGGTATCCAGGCCGAACAACACCCGATCGCTATGCTTTTCGAGCAGCTCCCTGAATCTGGGCAGAAGTTTCCCGCGGTCATCCGTTATGGGAGGTCTCCTTAGACAGGCGGGTGGGGCGAGGGACGTGGGCTGCACGCCAGCTATATCGGTATACAAATTGGGATGTCTATCCATCAACGCGCCCATGTCGGCGTGGCCAATGGTTCTCAGACCCACTCTCGCTACCGTTCCGATGTGCGCCCATATCAATTTGAGCTTTTTGTTGTGGTTCAGCAGGTTTTCGAGGGATTCTATCGCCTCGGCCTCGGGCTCCATGTGCACGAGCATCACGGCATTGTGTTTTTCGACGATGTCGCCGAGCTTTTTCATGAAAGGGGAATCGGCGGGTACGTTGATCTCAGGTTCGTGTTTTGAGGGAATGCCGTAATATCGCAGCATGACCTCGCCGACGCCCCTGAAACGGCCTGTGCTCAGCTGATTTTCCGTATAGGGAAGCACCCGCTCGTCTTGTCGATGCCAGGCGCGATACATGCTGCTGACGAACGGGAGGATTCTCTGCGGATATTGTCTGTATATCTCGGCAGTCAGCCAATCGTTCGGGCCCCTGGCCATCAGGACCATGTGACTGATGCCTACCTGATCCATGAGCGAGATCACCCTATCGGCGGTAAGGCCGGAAACGGTATGACCGTGAGTATCGATTCTTGTAGGTCTGGCTGCCCGGTGGGCGGTGGCGTAGGACGGAGCAGATGGTTCGGAGAGGGCCGCAGATGCTTCGAGTCGTAGCGCCATCGCTTCGGCGGCGGCTATTCCGTACTTGATGAATGTTCTTCTGGATATGTCTCGTGGGCCCATTTCGCCCGTCACTCCTCGTGTGACGACCCGACCCTTTCGTCGCGAACAAACATTGAAAGCGCTCAACGCCCAGGATCAGACGCGGCGGGCGACTCTTCGCCCTCGAGGACGGCCGAGCGCAGGCCGCCCGCCGGCGCCTGCATCCGGAAGTTAGGTTTCACGCGCGTGCCGCCGATATTGCTTGTGAACGACCCACGACCCACCCGCACAGACAATAAGAAAGAGCGCACCGGGAATGAGGGACAGCACCGTTGTGAGCCAATCGGCGTACGGCCATCCGCCGGAGATCACCTGCGCCACTGCATGGAACCAGTTGACCACGAGCGCCGCGGCAATCAAATACGCCAGTGGCTCGGCCCAGGTCATCAGAAACAGCAGCCCTCCGGCTGTGACGAGAGCGACGCCCCCAAGTATGCCCACAAGCCACTGTCCGTAAGGAAGCGACACCCATAGTACCCACGCACCCCAGAACGCCAGCGGCCCGGCGGCGAGAAGCATTGTCCATGATGCCGGCATACCTTTGCAAACCTAACTCGAAGTAGACAGGTCGGCGTATGCCGCTGCGTCGTGCAGGAAACGCTGCCACCCACGCGTCGCCGGTCGTCCGGGCCGATCATGACGCAAACAGTTTTCGCCTCCGCCGCACACATCTTGCTCTGGTCGGTAAGACCCGATCGCGAGCGGGTGGGCTGCCAGCCGCCGCCGCGTAGCGCGTCTGTGCGAAAGTTTCGGGCTGCGAGGCTCGTCACGAGTTGAAGATCCGGTCCCCCGGCTTCCGCACAGGGGCAGGCCCCGTGCACACGCGTTCGAGGAGCGGGGCGGGCAGGGCGCGAGCGGGTCAAGCTCGCGCACGGCGGGTGCAGCGTCTGACACGCTCCGGCACGAGCGGCGGGCCGCGGCGGTCATACAACCCACGGTGCTGGCCATCATAGTTCTGCGACCGAGCGCCGGCAAGATCTCAGCGACGGATCTCAATAACAGACCCCGACAACAGATGTCAATCATGCGAGACGCGCCAGTTGGGCCAGACGCGAATTCGAGCACCGCGCCGCCGCCCGGGGCCCAGAATGCGACTTTCAGGCTCGTGGTGCATCTTGGACCACTCGGCCCAGGATGCGACGCTCAGCGCCTGGTAGATCGCCGGGCGGCTACCCGGCCGGCTGCCGGGTGTATCCCTCGGCGACCGCCGGCCGTCTACGCGGATGAGGAGGAGTGTATGCGGCGTCGGTTGGCCACGCTCTTCGTGGACATCGTCGGCTCGACCCGTCTGGTCGTGCGCCACCCGCCCGAGACGGTGCTGGGGGTCGTCCAGTGCTTTGCCGAACTGGTCACCGACATCGCGCTCGCGCACCGGGGCCAGGTGAAGGACTTCGAGGGGGACGGGGTGCTGCTCTACTTCGAGTCCGCCGTGGACGCCGCCGAGGCCGCCCTGGCCATCCACGCGGCGCTCGACCGCGAGCGCTGCGAGGCCGGATGCGGCGGCGGCCCGGGCGCCCCGGTGCGCATGAGCCTGACGCTCGGCGAGGTGGCGCTCGGAGCGGTCGGACCCACGAGCCACCCGGCGCTGGCCCTCGTCGGGCCCAGCGTGAACCTGGGCGCCCGCCTGTTGAAGGTGGTGCCGCCGGGCGGCATCGCGGCCAGCGCCGCGGTGGTCGCGGCGCTCGCGGGCGCGGCGCCGGCGCTGGCCGGGCAGTTCCGGCTCCTGGACCCGGCCTTCGAGGTCCCGGGCGCCGACGGCGTCATCGTCGCCGTGTACGCGCTCGAGGAAGCGGATAGAATCCTGACATGAGCGGGACGCCGAGCGGCGCGGCGCTGGACTTCCAGCGGGTGTACGACGAGTTCCACGTGAGGATCCGGCGGTACCTCGTTCGTCTGGGAGGGCCAGGCGACGCCGACGACCTGACCCAGGAGACGTTCGCGCGCGTCAGCCAGGCCCTGGCGGGCTTCCGCGGCGAGGCCGCGCTCTCCACGTGGATCTACCGGATCGCCACCAATGTCGCGCTCGACCGGGCGAGGAGCCCGAGGTTCCAGCTCCAGGCCCACACGGCGGAGCCCGAGGCGTTGGCGGCGCTGGGCACGATGCCGGTCATCGAGCAGGACATCGCGAGCCGGGAGATGAGCGCGTGCGTGCGTGACTACGTGGACCAGTTGCCGGCGGACTCTCGAACGGTCGTGATCCTGAGCGAGCTGGAGGAGCTGCCCGACCGGGAGATCGCCGAGATCCTCGGCATCAGCCTGGAAGCCGCCAAGATCCGGCTCCACCGGGCGCGCGCCCGACTGCGCCAGCTGCTCGAGCAGGGATGCGACGTCTCGCGGGACGAGCGCAACGAGCTGACCTGCGAGCCCCGCCCGGACGGCGTATCCTCGACCGACTGACCTCCGTCCATACGGACAAGGAGGTCACGGCCATGACATTCGACGCACGACTGACCGAGCTGCTCGCCCTCGGAGCCGCCACCGCCGCCAACTGCGCCGCCTGTCTCGAGCACCACGTGGGCAAAGCCCGGGAGGTCGGGGTGTCGCCCGAGGAGATCGAGGCGGCGCTCGACGTGGGGCGCCGCGTCCGTCAAGGCGCTGCCGGCGCCCTCGATCGCGTCGCGGCGCGCCTGGGAGTGACCGCTTCCGCCGCCGCGGCGGCCGCGCCGACGGCCCGCGCGGCCCGCGGGTGCTGCGGCTGAGGCCGTATCGACCGCGACCTACCCCGGCGCCTCTCGGCGCAGCGCGCGCTCGATCTCGTCGAGGTGGGGGCCGCGGTGCACGTCACGATCGAGTAGCGCGTGGCGGCCTGACGCAAGAATGGCCTCGGCCGCTGCGGGGCTCAGCCGCGCGATCTTCCCGTCGACCGCCGTGGCGGCCTCGAGCGCTTCGCGCGCGGCTATCGCCGGCGCGAGCGCTCGCCCCTGAGAGAGTGCCGCCGCATTGATCACGTCCGGGAGGCTGTCGTCGAAGACGCGCGGCGGCAGTTCCGCGGCGCGCTCAGCCTGCCGCCGGCGTTCCAGGACGAAACGATCCCAGAAGGCCGGGTGGGCAAGCACCACGGACACCGCCCACCCGTCGTGCGTTGGGTAGCGCGTCGCTGCGTCGCCCAACCGGGTCAGGAGTTGACGCAGCCGCTCACGGCTGGCGGTATTCCGAAGAGCGTACGCGCGATCCATCGTGCGCGTGAGTGTACGTAGGCCGGCGTGGGCTTACAGGGTGGCGCAGGGAAACGACTGGTTCAGGGTGGGAAAGGTCCCGGGAATTCGGCATTCCGGGCGGCTTGATCCATTCCGCAGCACGAGAGGGAAGTGCCCTTGGTCGACATGAAGAGATCCCGGCTGAAGCTCTTGACCGCTTCGGATTCCAAGCGCTCCTGCCCGGAAAACATACCCGCCCGCTTGACTCTGCGCTACGATCCTAGGAGTTGTGCAGGACCTGGCGCAGAGCAGCGAAGTGCCGTCGGGAGCGGCGTGCGCATGACCCTCTATGACCTCAAGCCCCGGTTCCAGGCGCTGCTGCGGCCGCTGGTGAGGGCGTTCGCTGCGGCCGGCGTGACCGCGAATGGCGTCACCGTGGTCGCCTGCGTGCTGTCGGTCGCCCTGGGCGTGGCCCTGTGTGTGTGGAGCAACCGGCCCGTCGTGTTCCTCCTTCTGCCCCCGTTCCTGCTGGTGCGCATGGCGCTCAACGCCATCGACGGCATGCTGGCGCGTGATTTCGGGCAGCAATCACGTCTGGGCACCTTCCTGAACGAGTTGTGCGACGTGATCTCGGACGCCGCACTCTGCCTCCCGTTTGCGTTTCTGCCGCACTTCTCGTGGCTGCCGGTCGCCGTTGTCGTCTTCCTAGCAACGGTTTCCGAGATGACGGGCACGGTGGCGGTGATGGTCGGCGCGTCGCGGCGCTACGAGGGACCGATGGGCAAGAGCGACCGTGCACTCGTATTCGGTGCGCTCGGGCTCGCGATCGGGCTCGCGCTGCCGCCGGCGGCGTGGCAGGCGGTCATTTTCCCGGGGATCGCGGCACTCCTCGCGCTTACCGTGGCGAACCGCATCCGCGCCGCGCTGCGGGAAGCCGGCTGATCGGGCGCAGCACACAGGGGTTGCAGCGTGAGAACGCCGATGGAAAGGATGTTCCGGTGCGAGGACGGCACCGAGCTCTTCTACCGACACTGGCCGGCATCGGCCGCCGGCGCGAAGGGCGCCGTCGTCATGTTCCATCGCGGCCACGAGCACTCTGGACGGATGCAGCACATCGTTGATGAGCTCGACCTGTCGGACTTGGAGTTCTTCGCGTGGGATGCCCGCGGCCACGGGCGCTCGCCCGGACCGCGCGGCTTCAGCCCAAGCCTCGGTACCTCGGTGAAGGATATCGACACGTTTATTCGTCACATCGGAAAAGCGCACGGCATCCCGGCAAGCGACATCGCGATCCTCGGGCAGAGCGTCGGTGGCGTTTTGGTCTCCATGTGGGCACACGACTACGCGCCGCGCGTCCGGTGCCTCGTGCTCGCGTCGCCCGCATTCAAGGTCAAGCTTTACGTCCCGCTCGCACGGGCGGGCCTGAAGCTCCTACATGCGCTATGGGGCAACTTCTTCGTGAACTCGTACGTGAAGGCGAAAGTCCTCACGCATGATCCCGGGCGCGTCCGTTCCTACGAGCAGGACCCACTCATCGCCCGGCCGATCAGCGTCAACATTCTGCTCGGGCTTTACGAGGGCGCGGAGCGGGTCGTCGCCGATGCCGCGGCGATCCGCATCCCCACGCTCCTGCTCATCTCGGGCAGCGATTGGGTCGTGGACCTGCGCCCGCAGCACGCGTTCTTCGACCGTCTGGGTGCCGACATCAAGGAGAAGCACGTCTTTGCCGGCTTCTACCACGACACGCTCGGCGAGCGCGACCGGCATGTCGCGCTCGACTCGGTGCGGGCGTTCATCCGTCGCATATTCGGGCAGCTGCCAGTGCGCGCGCCGCTCCTCGATGCCGATCGTCGCGGGTTCACCAAGGCCGAATTCGAGATGCTCCAACGACCGCCCGCGTTCGTGAGGAGGGCGTCTTACGCGCTGACGAGACTCGGCATGCGCAGCCTCGGCTGTCTCTCTGACGGCATCCGGCTCGCGCTCGCCACAGGGTTCGACTCGGGCAGCACGCTGGATTACGTCTATCGAAACCGGCCCAGTGGGGTGACGGCACTGGGCAGGGGGATCGATCGCTTCTATCTCGAGACCGTCGGTTGGCGTGGCATCCGCGTGCGGCGACGGCACCTCGAAGCGGCGCTTGCCCGCGCTGCCAAGCGCCTGCACGCGGCGGGACGGCCCGTGCGCGTGCTCGACGTCGCTGCGGGACACGGCCGCTACGTTCTGGAGGTGCTGAAAGACCTCCTCGGTCCGGACGATCGCATAGTGCTTCGAGACTACAGCGAGATCAACGTGCGCGAAGGCCGGGCGCTGATCGCCGCGCTCGGCCTGCAGGATCGCGCCGAATTCCGGCGCGGCGACGCGTTCGACTGCGACGACCTCGCACGCGTCACCCCGAGGCCGACGCTTGGTGTCGTGTCCGGGCTCTACGAGCTGTTCCCCGAGAACGAGCCGATCCGTGGCTCGCTGGCCGGACTCGCCGCCGCCATCGAGTCAGGTGGGTATCTCGCGTACACGAACCAGCCCTGGCATCCCCAGCTCGAGCTGATTGCCCGCACCCTCACGAGCCATCGCGGGCGCGCGCCGTGGGTGATGCGCCGGCGCACGCAGGAGGAGATGGACGACCTGGTCGCCGCCGCCGGGTTCAGCAAGCTCGACCAGTGGATCGACGAGTGGGGCATCTTCAGCGTGTCGCTCGCGGTGCGCGGGACCGAATGACCGGCGCAAGGACGACCGCCGGCGCGACCGTCGCGGACGGCCCGCGGCCGATGAAAGAGGCGGCCGGCTGCCTCGTTGTTCTCGGGCCCTTCTTCTTCCTCAGCTACGGCTTCGCCAACTGGGTGAGCGCCCAGCGCACCGATGTCGGCGAGCTCGTGTTCGCATGGGAGCGCGCGATTCCGTTTCTCCCGTGGACCATCCTACCGTACTGGACGATCGACGCCTTCTATGCGGCCTCGGTGTTCACCTGCCGCACGCGCGCCGAACTCCACACGCATGTCGTGCGCTTGGTCGCGGCGCAGGTGATCTCCGTCACCTGCTTTCTCGCGTTCCCGCTGCGCTTCACCTTCGACCGACCCGCGACCGGGGGCCTGTTCGGCGCGCTCTTCGACGTGCTGGCGGACTTCGACAAGCCGTTCAACCAGGCGCCCTCGCTCCACATCGGCCTGCTCGTGATCCTGTGGGTACGATACGCGACGATCGTCCCGCGAGCCTGGCACTGGGCGCTGAACGCCTGGGCGATCCTGATCGCGATGTCGGTACTCACGACCTACCAGCACCACTTCATCGACCTCCCGACCGGGCTCTGGACCGGCGCGTTGTGCCTGTGGCTGTTCCCCGACGAACCGGCGCTGCGTCCCCGCTGGCAGCCGCTCGCCTCCGATCCGGCGCGCCGGAGGCTGGCGTTACGCTACGCCCTCGGGGCCGTGGGCATCGGCGCCTTGTCGCTCGCGCTCGGCGGAGCGGCGCTCTGGCTCGCGTGGGCCGCCGCGGCGCTCGCCCTTGTGGCCGCCAACTACGCCTGGATCGGCCCGGCGGGCTTCCAGAAGGGCACCGATGGCCGCATGACAGTCGGCGCGGTTCTGCTGTTCGCACCGTATCTCGCCGGCGCGTGGGTGAACTCGCGCGTGTGGACGCGCGGGCGCCCGAAGGCGAACGAGGTCGCCCCGGGCGTGTGGCTCGGGCGCTTCCCGGGACCGGCGGATTTGACGACGCTCGGATTGAAGTCTTGGGTGGACACGACCGCCGAGCTCCCCGCCCAGGCGAGCGCCGTCGCCTATCGGCTGGCGCCGCTGCTCGATCTGGTGCCGCCGACGGTGGCGGAGCTCGAGCGCGCGGTCGAGTCGGTCGCGGCGCTGGCGGTGGCGCGGCCGACGCTTGTTGCATGCGCGCTCGGCTATTCGCGCAGCGCCCTCGTGGTGGCGGCCTGGACGCTGGCGACGGGGGGCGCCAGCGACCCGGACGCGGCGATCGCGCTCGTCGAGCGTGTGCGGCCGGGCATCGTCCTGCCGGGCGCTCATCGCGCGCTGCTGCGCGAATGGCACGCGGGCCGCGCCAACGGGGTGCGAAGGTGAGCGACGCGGGTCACACGGCGGCGGTGCTCGGGTCGGGCCGGTCGGTGCACACCGACGCCAGCGTCCTGGCGATCCTGGCCGGCCTGGTGGTGCTGCCCGCAGGTGCACCCCCCGCCGTTCTCTGGGCGGGTCCACTCGGGATCGTCCCGTACCTCGCCGGGTCGTGGACCACGCGCGGGCGCTTGAAGAGCCCACCACGGCGGCGGTCCGGCTCTGGAAGCATCCACTCGCACGCGCGATCGCCGGGGCCGCCGTCGTCGCAGTCGCCTGGCTCGCCGTGACCGCGGCGCGGTCAGCGGCCTGACGGTCCGTCGCGCCGTGCGCCTGCTCCCCCAGCTACTCGGCAAGGCCGTGACCGGCTTGATGCGGCTCCTCACGGGGGCCCAGGCTCGGTGGGTCGGGTGCGGGCCGGCCCCGACCCAGCGCATCTATTTCGCGAATCACACGAGCCACGGCGACTTCGTGCTGATCTGGACGTGCCTTCCCCCGTCGCTGCGGGCGATGACGCGGCCGGTCGCGGGCGCGGACTACTGGCTGGCGGGAGGGCTCCGCCGCTACCTGATCACCAACGTGCTGAACGGCGTGCTCATCGACCGCGACAAGGCGACCCGCACGCGCGACCCGATCGAGGTGATCCTGGCCGCCCTCGGCGAGGGCTGGTCGCTCATCGTTTTTCCCGAGGGGACACGTAACGTTGGCGCCGAACTCCTGCCGTTCAGGAGCGGTATTTACCATGTGGCGCGTCAGCGCCCGGAGGTGGAGCTGGTACCGGTCTGGATCGACAACCTGAACCGGGTCCTGCCCAAGGGCGACGTCCTGCCGGTGCCGCTCCTCTGCTCGGCGACCTTTGGCACACCTACCAGGTTGCGTGAAGGCGAAGGCAAGGACGCCTTCCTCGCCCGGCTATGCCGGGCCATCCTCGCTCTGCGGCCGGCATGATCATCCAACGCGAAGCGGTGCTGCTCTTCGCTGGCCTGGCCGTCGTTCTCGCCGTCGCCACCGCCATCGGCTGGACGCTCAAGCGCTTCCTTGCCGAGGGAGCGCCGCATCCGACCATCGACAACCTGAACGCCCGTATCAACGCGTGGTGGGTGATGGTCGTGGTGATCGGGCTTGGCGCCGCGCTCGGTCGGACCGCGCTGGTAGTCCTCTTTGCGCTGGTCTCCTTCTTCGCGCTGCGCGAGTTCCTGACGCTCGCGCCGACCCGGCGCGGCGACCACCTCGCGCTCTCGTTCGCGTTCTTCTTCGTGCTGCCGGTGCAGTACTACCTGGTGGCGATCGAGTGGTACGGCCTGTTTGCGATCTTCGTTCCGGTGTACGTCTTTCTTGCGCTGCCGATCCTGGCGGCGCTCCGCTCGGATATCACCCGTTTCCTTGAACGGACCGCCGTGGTGCAATGGGGCGTGATGATCTCAGTCTATTGCATCAGTCACGTTCCGGCGCTGCTCATGCTGCAGATTCCACGATACGAGGGCCGCAGCCTCCTGCTCGTACTGTTCCTGCTGGCCGTCGTGCAGGCGAGCGACGTGCTGCAGTACGTCTGCGGCAAGCTATTCGGCCGCCGCAAGGTCGCACCGCAACTCTCCCCATCGAAGACCCTCGCGGGGCTGGTCGGGGGTGCGGCAAGCGCGATCGCGCTCGGGGCCGCGCTCGGGCGGCTCACCCCGTTCGGCGTCGTTGGCGCCGCCGGTATCGCTGCCGTGATCGTCGCAATGGGCTTCCTCGGCGGGCTCGTGATGTCGGCGATCAAGCGCGACCTCGGTGTCAAGGACTGGGGCGCGATGATCGAAGGGCACGGCGGGATGTTAGACCGACTCGACTCGGTGTGCTTCGCCGCCCCGGTGTTCTTCCATCTCACGCGGTACTTCTACACGTAGACACTTAGATATTCTGCTGTTGCACAGTGCGCGTTCGTCGGCCCAGAGCCGTTTCGGCCGCCGGCATCGCGGCGATCCGGACGAGGTCAGTGTCCGTTCGATGGGGCGTGACCGAGAGCGGGAGGTTCGAACTCGGCGGACTACTTGCCGTCCCGTGGTGGCGATTCCGTCCTGAGGGGGAGGGAATCCTGAGGACGTGCGAGAGTCGCGCGCGTGATGCTTGCGCCGGTCGTCCGAGTTCTGCTAGCGTGCGTTGACGTAGCGTCCGGGCGCCCGTGAGGGCCCAGGGAAGGCGGTGCGAATCCGCCGCGACCCCGTCACTGTGATCGGGGACGAAACCCGCGAGGAAGCCACTGGCCCGTACGGCCGGGAAGGCGCGGGGAGTAGGACGATCCGAGAGCCAGGAGACCTGCCCGGGTGCGTATCTACGAACCGTGGTCTTCGCGGGAGGACTCGGGATGTCCGCCATTCCGCGTCTACGTATCGTACCCGTTGCCGGAGTCTCGCCAGACCATGGGTGGCGGCTTCAGCCTACTCACTGCAGTCACAGACCGGAGGGAGGCGACCGACGATGACTCCGACGACCGAGCTGCCCGAGGAGATCGAGCTCTGCCGGACGTGCAAGGCCGGGCTGGTGTTCTACTTGCCTGGGGGCGGCGGCGCGACAAGGCAGGCCTACTGCCCGAAGTGCGGGGCCAAGGAACCCGGCGTGCTCTACGTCAGGAAGGTGAGGACGCGGCGCCGGCCCGGGTAACGGGTGATGTCATCGTGCCGAGAAGGCGTCGCGCAAGTCGCGTGAGCTAGTGCCCCGACCCGCGAATCCCGCCGGAAAAATCGGGGCGTTCGAGGTAGGGGCCAAGGGCGGCGACGAGATCGTGAGCCAGAGGGACGAGATCACCGACGAACGGCATCTTCTCCCACCGGCCGGTATGGCTGTGGAAGCTGAGGCCGTACTGGGTGGCGCCGATGGGCGTCACGCGAGCGATCGGCGCACCGGCGTCGATGAAGATATTCAAGTGGCCGCGCTCCGCCCGCACGGCGACGTGGGCGTAATCCCCGAGGGCGTGCAGCGCGCGCTGCAGCGCGTCGGCCTCCAGGGAAGACACGGGGGTCGCTCGGGTCCGGGTGCGCGGTGCCATCAGGGGGCCCCCTTACGCGGCCTTCGGGGAGTCGGCCGCGGTCCCAGCTTGCAACGGATACCCTGTGAAGGTCCACCGAAACGGATGGGCCCGGTCCCGGTTCCACGCGGCGATGAACTCCAGCACCGCCGTGCGCAGCTCCTCGCTCGAGCGGAAGCTGGCGTCCCGCAGGCACTGCCGCTGCAGGATGCTGAAGAACAGCTCGACCTGGTTGACCCACGAGGCATGTTTGGGCGTGTAGTGGAACACGAAGCGGTGGCCGTGCCGGGCGTTGAACGCCGTCCAGCGCCGGTCGGCGCCATCGAAGTGGATGTTCAGATTGTCCCAGATGACGTGCACGGTCTCCGTGGGGTAGAGGGCCGCGATCTGCTCCATGAACTGCACGAGATCGTCCGCCGTGCGCGTGGCCCCGCACGCGCCCACGACGCGGCCCCGGTGCACCTCAAACGCGCAGAGGAGCGATTGCGTGCCGTGCCGCCGGTACTCGAACTCCCGGCGGCGCCGCCGGCCGGGCGCCGCCGGGCGGTCGGAGAAGCGCCGCTCCAGCGCCTGCATGCCCGTCTTCTCATCGATCGAGAGCACCACCGCCCCCGCCGGGGGATGCAGGTACAGCTCGGTAATCGCCGTCACCTTCTCGCGGAACTGCGGGTCGGGGCTGTGCAGCCAGCCGTGGATCCGGTGCGGCCGCAGATCGCTCGCGGCCAGCAGGCGTTGGTAGCTGCTCCACCCGATGCCGTCCACGAGGCGGCGGGCGAGCGCTTCGTCGACCAACTCCGCGATCGTGCGCGTCGTCTTGCCCTCGTGCCGCTCCACCGGCTCGCACGCCAGGGCGATCAACTCCAAGCGCGCCACGGGTGCAAACTTCGGCGGGGCCCCGGGCCGCGGCTTGTCGTGCAGCCCGCGCACCCCGTGGCGACGGAACCGGTCCCGCCAGCGCTCGACGGTGCGGGGATGGACACCCACGCGCCGGGCCACGGCCGCGGCACTGCCGCCGTCTTCACAGCCCAGGATGATGCGCGCCCGCAGGCCGTCGCGCTGACTACTGGTCCCCGCCCGAACTCGGCGCTGCAGTTCGGCACGCTGCTCGGCGTTCAGCGCCAGCCGCACGCACGGCCGGCCGCGACAAGCCACGCGACCACTGCATCATGGCCCACGTCCTGGGCCCAACTTTTCTGCGCGCCGCGCGCCCGATCCGTGCCGGCCGATTTTTCCGGCGGGATTCGCGGGTCGGGGCACTAGCCTCACTCGGGCTGAGGGCGGGCGAGGGCGATCGCCACTGGGAACGTACTGGGAACGCCCTTGACAGGCTCCGGCGCCGCGACGTAGGATGGCCG
>Ga0209751_10000286_pt1 | contig 54294 bp, 46 predicted proteins | sample RifCSP13_1_FD_184019 | JGI IMG/M metagenome (GOLD analysis project Ga0209751, IMG submission 184019) | Soil microbial communities from Rifle, Colorado - Rifle CSP2_sed 13_1 (SPAdes) (version 2) | ecosystem: Environmental > Terrestrial > Deep subsurface > Rock core/Sediment | place: Rifle...
CGGGACCCTCCGCCTGGAGCCCCTGGCCCTGGGCCTCCTCGAGACCCTCGAGATCCAGCGGCTCAACTCGATCCGCCAGCTCGGCCTCACGTACCTCGTGTTCCCCGGCGCGAACCATTCCCGCGTCGAGCACGTCCTCGGGGTCAGCCACGTCGCGGGGGAGATGGCGAGGGCCCTCGGCCTGCCCGAGGACGAGCGGAAGCTCGTCCAGGCCGCAGGGCTCCTCCACGACGTCGGCCATGGGCCGTTCTCCCACACCCTCGAGCACGTCCTGAGCCGCGAGCTCGCCGTCGACCACATGGACCTCACCCAAAGGATCATCACGGGGGACGACGACAACGTGAGCGGGGAGGACCGCGCGGAGTTCCCTGACGTCCCGAGGATCCACGAGGTCCTCGACGAGCACGGGGTGGCCCCGAAGGCCGTCGCGGCTCTCATCCGCGGCCCCGCGGCCCGCGGCGCGTCCCTCCTCGCCCCGGGCGGGCCGAAGGAGGCCCGGCGGTACCTCGCCTCGATTATCCACAGCCCGATGGACGCGGACCAGATCGACTATCTCATGCGGGACGCCCACTACACGGGCGCGGCCCATGGGATGATCGACTTCCCGCGGATCCTGCAGACCCTCGTCGTCCACCGGGGCGAGCTCGGCCTGGACCGCAAGGGGCTGCCCGCCCTCGAGGGCATGCTCGTCGCGCGGGCGCTCATGTACTCCTCCGTCTACTTCCACAAGACGGTCCGGATCGCGGAGCAGATGGTCGCCCGCGCCGTCGAGCGATCCGGCGCCGCGATCGCGGAGGTCCAGAAGATGGTCGACCACGAGCTCCTGTCCTGGCTCACCCAGCAGGGCGGACTCCAGCGAGAGGTCGCCCTCCGTCTGAAGTACCGGAAGCTGTACAAGCGAGTCCTCGCGGTCCCGCCGGACGAGCTCACGGACGAGGCGAAGCGCACCCTCGTCTCCTTCAAGGACCCCGGGGTGCGCCGCCGGGCGGAGGACCGGATCGCCGCGCGGGGCGGCTTGAAGCCCGGGCAGGTGATCATCGACGTGCCCCTCCCCGAGCTCCTCATCAGCGAACCCCGGATCGCCAAGACGGACGTCCCGATCCTCGACGAGGGCGAGGTCGTCCCGTTCGCGAAGGTGAGCCCCCTCGGGCGCGCGCTTCAGACCCGCCAGGTCGTCGACTGGGCCGTCATGGTCGCCTGCCCGCCCGCCGCGGTCGGCGCGGTCCGCAAGGCGGCCCGTTCGACCCTCCTCTAGGCCCCGTGCCGGGCCCTTTGTCAAGGCGGCAGACGAACGTCCGACAGTTTTTAATAGCCTCCCCCGGATACGAGCCCCATCTCGCGGGATGGGATACACTCGGAGATGCTGCAGGTGACTCGATGAACACGATGCTAGAGGACGTACTCGCCCGAGAAGGGAGCGCCCCCGCGTTCGAGGACACCCGCGTCGACGCCGAGCTCGAAGAGATGCTCAGCAAGATGCGGACGAACATCAAGATCGTCGGGATCGGCGGCGGCGGCTGCAACACGATCGCCCGGATCTATAACGAGGGGATCGTCGGCGCGGAGCTGTACGCGTGCAACACGGACGCACAGCACCTCCTCCACATCACGGCGCCGAAGAAGGTCCTCCTCGGCCGGCGCATCACGAAGGGCCTTGGCGCGGGCGCCCTGCCCCAGATCGGCGAGGAGGCCGCCCGGGAGGCGGAGGAAGAGCTCCGCCAGGTCATCCAAGGTTCCGACATCGTCTTCGTCACGTGCGGCCTCGGCGGCGGGACGGGGACGGGTGGGAGCGGCTTCGTCGCCCGCGTCGCGAAGGAGATGGGCGCCCTGACGATCGCCGTGGTGACCCTCCCGTTCCGGGGCGAGGGCCGCCTCCGCATGGAGAGCGCGGAGTGGGGCCTCGAGCGGCTCCGGGACGCCGCCGATACAGTCATCACGATCCCCAATGACAAGCTCCTCGACCTCGTGCCGCGGATGGCCCTGAACCTCGCGTTCAAGTTCGCGGACGAGACCCTCATGCGGTCCATCAAGGGCCTCACGGAGATCATCACGAAGCCTGGCCTCGTGAACCTCGACTTCAACGACGTGAAGACGATCATGAAGGGCGGGGGCGTCGCGATGATCGGCCTCGGCGAGAGCCAGGCGATGGGCGAGAACCGCGCGATCGAGGCGATCGAGGAGGCGGTCAACTCCCCGCTCCTCGAGGTCGACGTCTCGACGGCCCATGGCGTCCTGATCAACGTCACGGGCGGGAACGACATGACAATCAGCGAGGCGGAGCGCGTCGCGGAGGTCGTCCAGTCCAAGGTGAGCCCGACCGCTCGGATCATCTGGGGCGCCACGGTGGACCCGTCCCTCGAACACACCCTCCGGGTCATGCTCGTGGCCACGGGGGTCCGCTCGAAGCAGATCGTCGGCCGGCGGGACCCCGCGGAGGAACGCGCCCGCGTGGGCGTGGACGTCATCCGCTGATGCCTTCCGGGTGGCCGTCCGCACGGGATGGAGATGCGCGGAGGCGGGACCTCGCCCGCTCCCAGCGGAGCGCGCATCCACGGGAGGCCGCGCGGCTCGCGTCCCAAGAAACCTTTATTAACGCCCCTCCTTTACGTCGCACCCACGGTTCGTCCAGGCGCGTCCTTGGGGAGCCGGAGGCCGTAGCATGGATTCCATCGTGAGGGAAGTCGTGTCCCGGGCCGCCGAGGAGCCGCGGGTCCCCGAGGCCCCCACCCAGAAAGTGGGCATGGGCACGGAGGACGCGGAGCTCGAGCGGATCCTCGCGAGCCTGCGGACGAACATCAAGATCATCGGCATCGGCGGGGGCGGGTCCAACACGATCGACCGCCTCGTCGAGGCGGGCATCGTCGGCGCGGAGCTGTACGCGTGCAACACGGATGCCCAGCACCTCCTCACGATCCGGTCCCCCCACAAGCTCCTCCTGGGACGCCGCGCGACGCGGGGGCTCGGGGCGGGCGCGCTCCCGCAGGTCGGGGAGGAGGCCGCCCGGGAGGCCGCGGACGAGCTGCGGTCGGTCCTCCACGGGGCGGACATGGTCTTCCTCACGTGCGGCCTCGGCGGCGGCACGGGCACGGGTGGCGCGCCCGTCGTGGCCCAGCTCGCGAAGGAGGCGGGCGCCCTCACGATTGCGATCTGCACGTTCCCGTTCCGGGCCGAGGGCGCGATCCGCGCGGAGAACGCGGAGTACGGCCTCGAGAAGCTCCGGAACTTGGCGGACACCGTCGTCGTGATCCCGAATGACAAGCTCCTCGAGATCGTGCCCCGGCTCGCCCTCAACTCCGCATTCAAGGTCGCCGACGACGTCCTTATGCGGGCGATCAAGGGGATCACGGAGGTCATTACGAGGCCGGGCCTCGTGAACCTCGACTTCAACGATATCAAGACGATCATGAAGGGCGGCGGGGTCGCGATGATCGGCCTCGGGGAGAGCGACAGCGAGAACCGCGCGGAGGAGGCGATCGAGGCCGCGATCAACTCGCCCCTCATCGACGTGGACGTGAGCAGCGCGACGGGCTCCCTCGTGAACGTCACGGGCGGGAACGACATGAGCGTCTCGGAGGCGGAGAAGGTCGCGGAGATCGTCCAGAGCCGGATCTCCCCGAACGCTCGGATCATCTGGGGCGCGGCCGTCGACCCGACCCTCCAGCACAAGCTCCGGGTCATGCTCATCCTGACGGGCGTCCGGTCGAAGCAGATCCTCGGCCCCGGGGAGCACCTCCGGGGGCGCGAGGTCGGGGTGGACGTCGTTCGCTGAGGACGGATACATGGCGGGGATCGTCGACAGGAGCTGGGAGGTCCAACGGCGGATCGAGGAGCGAGCGAAGCGGCTCGGCAAGGGGAAGTACGGCCGCGTCCTCAAGATGGCCCGGAAGCCGACGTCGGATGAATACTCGCGGATCGTCCTCATCACGGGCCTCGGGATCGTCGCGATCGGCGCCCTCGGTTTCTTGATTTACTGGGGCATGCGGTACGGCCCCGACTGGTTCCGTTCCCTCTTCGGGTAGCGGGTGGGTGAGCACGATGGGACTCCTGGACGACGTGTCGAAGGCCCCGGCGCCGAGGCCGGAGCCGAAGGCGGAGGAGCGGCCCCCTCCGGCCCGCCGCGGGGTCAAGGTCGAGCTCCGCACGGACGGCCAGGAGGTCCAGGACACGAAGCTCTCCCTGACCGCGGGCCAGTCCAAGGAGTACGAGCTCCTCGTGACGAACACGGGGACGGACGACGACGTGATCCAGCTCAAGCTCGATCTGAACTACAGCTCGGACTTGCCTGATCCGCCGGAGTGGATCATCAAGATCTGGGGCGTCGAGGAGAAGGTCTGGGACGTCACGTACAGCAAGATCACGGAGAAGGAGTTCACGCTCATCCCCGAGGGGGTCCGCGAGATCACGATGACGATCACGTGCCCCAAGGGCGCCCGGTACGGGGACCGCCTCAACGTCGTCGTGAACGCGGTGTCCAAGGGGGATCCCGCGAACGCGCGGGACGTCAAGACCCTGAGCTTCGCGGGCCGCCAGGCCGTCGTCGCCGTGAAGTCGTCCATCGGGCACGAGCGGACGGTCGCGGACGCGATCTACGCGCGGGCGAAGGCGAAGGACCTCGGCGTGTTCGCGGTCCTCGCCCCCGCGAACCTCCGCGGATACGTCTTCGTGGAGTCCATGAACCCCGACCGCCTCGAGGAGATCGTCCGCGGGATTCGCCGGGCGCGGGGCGTCGTGAAGGGCCGGGACGAGGCCGCGGGCATCAACTTCAGCGACATCGACGTCTACCTGTCCCCGAAGCCCATCGTGAGCGGGATCATGGAGGGGGACATCGTCGAGCTCATCGCGGGGCCCTTCAAGGGGGAGAAGGCCCGCGTGATGAAGATCGACGAGACGAAGGAGGAGATCACGGTCGAGCTGTTCGAGGCGATGGTCCGGATCCCCGTGACCGTGCGGGGCGATCACGTCCGCGTCCTCCAGAAGGAAGAGGACAAGTAGGCCGCCGAGGGCTCAGCCCGCCGCGAGGCGGAGCAGACGGCCGGCGTTCCACAGGGACCAGGTTAGGCCCAGGCCGACGGCCACGTGCTCCCACAGCGGGTCGACCCGGGACGCGACGAGCACGACGCCGCCGGCGACGACGGCCCCCGCAAGGATCCCCGAACCCGGGCCGAACGCGCGCGACGCATGGAGGGGGAGGGCGAGGACTCCCGCGGACAGGGTGAGGAGCAGGAAGAACGCCGCGGACACGATGAAGTGCAGGTTGTTGGGGGACTCCTCGGGGAACACGCCGACGAGGACCAGGAATCCGTTCGCGGCGAGGAGGAGGGCTGACCCTGCGAGGCCCGCACGACCTCCGAGGACGTGCCCGACGGAAAGGCTGTAGGGCACGTACAGGAGCCCTGCGAGGATGCACGCCGCGTTGAAGGCCCACGCATTGGGCGCCAGGGGATGCCCGAGGTCGCTGAGGAAGTTCACCCTCGGATCGTACCCGGCGTAGGACGACGCCGCGACCCCGTACAGGGAGGCCCACGCCGCGATCGCGACGAGGCCGAAGGCAGCGCCCGTCCGCGCAGGAATCCGAGGGATCACGGACGGGACATGGTCCGGGGGCGCCACAATCTAGTCTCCCGCGCGGCGAAGGACGAAGACGACCCGGTAGGTCCGGCCCCGATCGAGGAGGGGGCCCAGGCTCGGAAGGATTCGGGCCGGTCGCCCCACGACGCCCATGAGGAGTCGATTACCGGTCCACACGTTCAGGTTCACGTTGGGCACCCGCTCGACGTTCCATCCGTCGGGGATGGCGCCTCGCACTTCCGCCTCCCGGGGGAGCCGGAGGGCGCGGTGTTCTTCGAGCCAAGGCTCCGTGCGACCCCGAAGGGCCATCAGGGCCTTCCGGACCCGGCCCTCCGCGGAGGCGCTGCCCTCCAAGGGACCCGCGAGGAACACGAGGCCTCGGGAAACGCGGGTCGCCTCGCGGATGAGGGACGCCCTCCGATCCGACGGGACGTGCTCGAGGACGTCCACGGCGAGGACCGCGTCGAAGGACGCCGCGCGGAACGGGAGCGAGGTCCCCGTCGCGAGGACGAACCTCTCCTCCGGGGCCAGGGACCCGGCTCTCGCGACGTCGCACGTGACCACGGGGGCGCCGAGGAGATGGGCGAGGCCGACCTCCCCGCGGCCGATCTCGAGGACCGTCCGGGCCGTGCCGAGGCGGTCCACGATGGGCCGGTACCGGAGGGGGACGTCCGCGTCGAGGTCGGGGAGCTCCCGCCGGATCCGGGCGAGGTCGAGGGAGGGGCCGTCGCTCGGGGGGACGCGCATCGACGCGGGCAAGGCCCGGGGCGCACTTCAAGCCGTCGGGGGACGAAACGTTTATGGGGGTCGGCACTCTGGGGCGACGTCGCGAGAGGTCCCATCCATGCCCGAGCGAATCGAAGCCCTTGTCGATGGAGGCAAGGCGACCCCGGGACCGCCCCTGGGTCCCGCCCTCGGACCCCTCGGGGTCAACATCGTCGAGATCCTGAAGGCGATCAACGAGAAGACGAAGAGCTTCGAGGGGATGAAGGTCCCCGTCGTCCTCCTCATCGATCCGAAGACGAAGGCGTACACGATCGAAGTAGGGACCCCTCCGACGTCCGCCCTGATCCTCAAGGAGGTCGGCGTGGAGAAGGGTTCCGGGGACGCGGGGAAGACGCGCGCGGGAAACCTCACCCTGAACGGCGCGGTGAAGATCGCGAAGATGAAGGCGGACGCGATGCAGGGGAGGTCCCTCAAGGCCCGCGTCCTCGAGGTCGTCGGCACGTGCGTCTCGATGGGCGTGACGGTCGACGGGAAGCCCGCGAAGGAGGTCTCGAGAGAGATCGCCGCGGGGAAGTACGACAAGGCCCTCGTCGGCTGAGGTCACGCGGTCTTCGGGAACCGCCGCAGGCGCGGCTTCGGCTCCGCGAGGTTCTCGAGCATCGCCTCGAGCTGGACCCGAACGAAGTCCGCGTCCCCGACCCACAGGCCCTGGAGCCGGTCCGCGATGAGGTCCCCATCCCGGTAGAACGAGTTGAGGATGAACACCTCCCGGTCGTTCGGGAACACGAACGTGTGGGCGAGGCGGGTCTTCGGGAGGGGCCTCGCGGGGAACGGGAACTGGACCCGGACGCGGGGGCTCAGGGTACCTCCGAGCTCCGCGACGTCGGGCCGGTTCGCCTCGTTGAGCACGAGCCGAACGGGGCGGTGGGAGCGGGAGAGGGCGTCCGCGAGGATCCTCAGGACCGGCGGCCCGACGGGGAAGGGGCTCGCGCACAGCACCTCCCGTCGGCTCGCGAGGACGACCTCCCGGAGCTTCCGGCCGACGCCCTCCGCGCCCTTGGTGATCCACAGGTCCCCGCCCGCGTCCCGGGCGCGGGGGGCCATCCGTTCCTCGAGGTCACCCACGAGCTCGGCCGCGGACGCGAGGTCGTCGACCCGGGCCTGGCGCGCCTCCTCCGCGACGATCCGGGGCGCGCGGGCGCGGTACCGGTTCGGCCGCTCCTGGGACACCTCGATCCACCCTTTCGATTCGAGGGACTCGAGGATCCGATAGACCGCGGGATACTGGACCCCGAGGAGCCGGCTCACCTCCTGGGCCGTCGAGACCCCGTTCCGAAGGAGGCCGAGGTACGCGGACGCCTCCTTCCCCGTGAGGCCGAGGGCCTCCAGGGCCCTCGACGCCTCCTCCTCCCGCATCGCGGCTGCCTACGCGGCCTCGCTAGAAAAGGCTTTCCCGCGTTATCATCGTCCCGATGATAATCGGGACGCGGGGCATGGGGCCGAGGGACGCCGGCTCGACATCGAGATAGGCTCGTCGGCGCCCCGGAGGACGGATCCCCCGCGGTGCCCCGCAAGACTTATGTAGGACCCTCTCTTTCGTCGCCTCCCCTTGCAGGAGGCCCGGTCGGCCGCACGCACTGCAGGAGGCGAGTCCCTTTGGCGGAGAAGCGTTCGATCGAGACGGTCAAGAAGGCCCTCGAGGCCGCGAAGCCCCGGAAGTTCCCGGAGACCGTCGAGGTCGCGATCAACCTGAGGGAAGTCGACCTGAGCGTCCCCAAGAACCGGATCGACGACGAGGTCGTCCTGCCGAAGGGGCGCGGGAAGCCCGTGCGGGTGTGCGTCTTCGCCTCCGGGGAGCTCGCCCTCAAGGCCCGCGCCGTCGCGGACCTCGTAGTCCAGCCCCAGGAGATCGAGGAGTACGCGGGGAACAAGACGAAGGCCCGCACCCTCGCGGAGGACTACCAGTTCTTCATCGCGGAGGCCCCCCTCATGCCCGTGATCGGGAAGCGGCTCGGGGTCGTCCTCGGGCCCCGCGGACGCATGCCCCGCCCGATCCCCCCGACGGCGGATCCGACGTCCCTCATCAACTCCATGCGCTCCACGGTCCGCGTGCGGTCGAAAGACCGCGCGACGTTCCACGCGGCGATCGGCACCCGGGACATGGACCCCGAGGACCTCGCGGAGAACCTGGACTTCCTCATGCGGCGCGTGATGGGCAAGCTCGAGCGCGGACGCTTCAACATCCGGTCGGCCTACGTCAAGACGACGATGGGTCCGGCCGTGAGGTACCTGTGAGGGGAGGACGATGGCGCACGTGGCACCCTACAAGAAGGAGGTCGTCGCGGGCCTCGTCCGACAGCTCACGGAGAGCAAGGTCGTTGGGATCGCGAGCTTCCAGGGGATCCCGGCCCCCCAGTTCCAGGCGATCCGGCAGAGGCTGCGCGGCCGGGCGACGATCACCGTGTCGAAGAACAGCCTCGTCCGCCTCGCCCTCAAGGAGGCCGCTGCAAAACGCCCGCACCTCGAAGCCCTCGAGGAGGCGATCGATGGGCAGACGGCCCTCGTCACGGCGGACGTGAACCCGTTCCGGCTGTTCAAGGAGCTCGAGTCGACGAAGACGAAGGCCCCCGCGCGGGGCGGCGAGGTCGCCCCCGAGGACCTTTGGGTCTATGCGGGGGAGACGCCCTTCAAGCCGGGCCCCATCGTCGGGGAGCTCCAGAAGGCTGGGATCCCGGCCGCGATCGACCGCGGAAAGGTCGTGATCAAGAAGGACAAGCTCCTCGTGAAGGCGGGGGAGCGTATCCCGAGGGACGCGGCCCAGGTGCTCACCCGCCTCGAGATCCTCCCCCTCATCGTCGGCCTGGACCTCAAGGGCGCCTACGAGGACGGCATGGTCTTCCGACGGGACGCACTCGCCGTGGACGACGTCGTCGTGCGGGCTCAGCTCACGGAGGCCGGGGCGGGGGCGTTCAACCTCGCGATGTTCGTTGGCTACCCGACGAAGGCGACGATTGTCCCGCTCCTCACCGTCGCCCACGCGAAGGCCCTCTCCCTCGCCGTGGAGAGCGGCTTCCCGACCCCGGAGAGCGTCAAGGTCCTCCTCGCGAAAGCGCGGGCCCAAGCCCTCGCCTTGGCGGGCCGCGCGCCCGGGGTCGCGGACGAGGATCTCAAGAAGGAGCTCGGAGGGTAATCCGAATCATCCAAGGTACAGGAGGTGAAAACGCATGGAATACGTCTATGGGGCGTTGGTCCTGCACGCGGCCGGGAAGCCCGTCAGCGAGGAGAACCTGAAGAAGGTCCTCACCGCGGCGGGCGTGAAGGTCGACGACACCCGCGTGAAGGCCCTGACCGCCGCGCTCGAGGGCGTGAACATCGACGAGGCCCTGAAGGCGGCCGTCGCGATGCCCGCCGCCGCTCCCGCGGCCGCACCCGCAGCCGAGAAGAAGGACGAGAAGAAGAAGGAAGAGAAGAAGGAAGAGGAGAAGGTCTCGGAGGAAGAGGCCGCTGCGGGCCTGGGTGCGCTCTTCGGCCTGTAGGCCGGGGGCACGCCCTCCATTCCTTTTCCATCCCCTTCGACGGTCAGCGGGAGCGCTGCGCCGAACCCGCGGGACGAGAGCGCAAGGTAGCCCTCGGTCGCCGCGCGAAGGAGGATTCTTCAGACCCTCTTGACCCGACCGGCAGCGTTTTCAGGCCCTCCGATGTTCTCCGGGCCGTGCCTGAACCTGGCGCCCCGCCTCCGTCGAGCTCGGGCCCCCCGCCCAAGCCCCCTCACGCGGCCGTCCTCGGCGACGCGAGGATCACGATCAACGCGCTCCCCCACCAAGTCTTCGACGCGCTGACGAACGCGGAGCGGCTCAACCTCTGGTGGGGTGAGGAAGCCCTCTTCGAGCCCGACGTGGGCGGCCGGTTCGAGGCCACGTTCCCCACGGGTCGCATCGAAGGGACGATCACGACGATTGATGGTCCGCACACCCTCGTGTTCACATGGCCCATGGCCGCGGAGGAGGCATCCGTCATCACGACGGTCCACTACGACGTCATCCCGAAGGGCCCCCAGACCGTCGTCCACGTCCTTCACCGCTCGCCACGGGACATGCCCGGCGACTGGGCCTCCTTCTGGCGGGGCGCCCTCGAGGCGCTCAAGGCCTACTTGGAGGCGGCCGCCGCGTCCCCGCCGCCGGACGGAGAGCCCCCATCGAGCCCTTAAGTATCACGCCCCGGTTCCCACGACCCGTCCGACCCCAGGATGCGTCGGCCGGAGTCCCCGGAACTCATGGACGTCCTCCAACTGGGCTGCGGCGTGTGCGGCCTCGTGTGCGCGGAGCAGCTGGCGAAGCATCCGAAGGTGAACCGTCTCGTCCTGGCCGACCGGAAGACGGACGCGGCGGAGCAGCTGGCCTCCCGGATCCCGGGCGGCAAGGCGATCGTGCAGACCGTGGACGGCACGGACCGAAAGGCGTTGCGGGATCTCCTCTCGTCCTGCGACATCGTCATCGCCACGATGCCATGGCGGCTGAACCTGCTCGTCCTCGAGGTCGCGGCGGAGGTGGGGGCGGACTACGTGGACTTCGGGATGCCCTTCGACGGCACGGGTCCGGAGTTCGATGCCGCAGGGACGATGTGCTCCGACGCGGGCATCGCCGCCCTCGTCGGGATGGGACAGGAGCCTGGGATCTCCGATGTGTTCGCGATGCACGCCGCGGGCCAGCTCGACCGCGCGGACGAAGCCCACGTCTTCGACGGCGACACGGCCTCCGTCGAGGGCCTGGACCTCTTCTCCATCTGGTCCCCCGTGGACCTCCTCGACGAGATGAGCGTCCCCGCCGCCGTCTTCGAGGACGGCCGGATCACCTTCGTGCCTCCCCTGAGCTCGAGCCAGACGTACGTGTTTCCGGAGCCCGTGGGACCGCTCAAGGTCTACAAGACGAACCACGACGAGACGTACTTCCTGCCCATGGGCATCAAGACGCTCACGCGCGCCTCGTTCAATATCTTCATCGATCCCGCCTGGATCGAGGCCGCTGCGATCCTCCGAAGGCTCGGCCTCCTATCGCACGAGCCCATCGAGGTGAGGGGCACCCGGGTCCGTCCCCTGGACGTCCTAGCCGCCGCTCTCCCATCACCCGTGGACCTCCTCGGCCGCATCCGCGGCCACGCCTATTGCGTCGTAGAGGTGACGGGCGTGAAGGACGGGAAGCGGAGAAAGATCCGGATGCGATCCGGGATCTCCTACGATGAGGCGTACCGCCTGCACGGGACGAACGCGACCGCCTACATGGTCGGCACCGGCGGCGCCGTTGCGACGGAGATGCTCCTGGATGGGGACGTGCGGGCGAAGGGGCTCGTGATCCCGGAGCAGCTATCCCCCGATGGCTTCCTGGCCGGGCTTCGCGCGAAAGGCCTGCAAATCCACGAGGAGTCCGTCGACCTCGGTGCCTGAACTCGCCGGGTAACGGAGGAGCCGCCCTCAGTAGACCGAGGTCGCGCCGACGAGGTCTCGGACAACCTGGGGTGAAAGATCGAAGTGTTCCTGGAAGAGCCGGTAGCAAAGCAGCTCCTCCTTCGTCCGGACCGGGATGGGAGCCTGCCCGGCTTCCCGCTCCAACTCCGCGTCCGACACCTGTCGCTCCGCCTCCGTCCGGATGATCTCCGAGGATCCCGTTCCCTCCGCGAACTTCTGCTTGCCCCGCCACAGGAGGTCCTCGGGAAGCATCTTGGCGAACGCCTTACGCAAGAGCCACTTTCCGGTCCGATGAGGACCGCGGACCTTGAACCGTTCCGGCAGGGTGAGCGCGAACCGGATGTGCTCCCAATCCAAGAACGGCACGCGGCCTTCGAGGGAGTGGGCCATCGTCATGCGGTCCGTCCTCTGGAGGTTCACGAAATGAAGGTCCCGCGTGATCCGGACGAGCTCCTCCTGCAGCGGTCCCCCGGAAGGTAGGTTTTCCAGGTAGCGGTAGCCAGCATACAGTTCGTCGGCCCCCTCGCCCGTGAGGACGACGGTCACGTACTTCCGTGCGAGCTCGGACACGAAGTACGTCGGCACGGCGCTCCGGAAGAGCGCGGCATCGAACGACTCGAGGTGCCACGCGACCGAGGGCAGGGCATCGAGGACCTCCTCCTCTGTGAACTCGCGCGTGTGGTGCTCCGTCCCGAGGAACTCGGACGCCCGTTCGGCGCTCTCCAGATCCGGCGACCCAGCCATCCCCGTGGAGAACGTGTGGAACGTCTCGATCTCGCGCGCAGCGAGGGCCGTGACGAGGGTGCTGTCAAGTCCGCCGGAGCAGAAGGTCCCCAGAGGCACCTCGGACATGAGCCTCTTGTGGACGGCCCTCGGGAGGAGCTCGCGCACCCTCGCGAGGGCCTCGTCCTCCGTCCACGGCTCGCGGACTTCCGTCTCCCATCGGGCGAACGGGACGAAGCCACGGTCCGTGCGGTACCAGTGGCCGTTTGGGAATTCTCGGATGTCCCTCGACGCGGGCAGGAGTGCCTTGATCTCCGAGGCGAAGTATAACGTGCCGCTGTCGATGGCGTAGTAGAGGGGTTTGATCCCCACGGGGTCGCGAGCGAGGTACAGGGCCTGGCCGTCCCAGAGCGCAAGGGCGAACATCCCGTCAAGCCGGGACGCGACCTCCGGGCCGATCTCCTCGTAGAGATGGAGCGGGACCTCGCTGTCCGAGTGCGTCCTGAACGTGTGCCGTGCGAGGCTTTTCGCGAGCTGACGGTAGTTGTAGACTTCGCCGTTCGCAACGATCGCGGCGGCCCCTTCTTCGTTCACAATCGGCTGGTGGCCCCCTGCGACGTCGATGATGCTGAGGCGGGTCTGGCCGATCGCCGCACGGTCGTCCACGAACACGCCTAGATCGTCGGGTCCACGGTGCCGCAACGTCTCGAGCATGCGGCGGAGAAGGCCTTCGTCGACGTCCCCAACGATTCCCGCGATTCCGCACACCGAGCGCACCTCCTCACGTGACCCCGAGCCACTTGAGCCGTTGGCGCTCCGTCATTGGCTTCCCTGTCTCCGGGTCCACCGCGCGGGAAGCGCCGTCGATCATCCGCGTAATCGTCCGGCCGCAGGCCACGGGGTTGCCCAGGAGATGGGGGGCGTCGAGGATTCCCGCCTTCACGGCGCGGGCGAGGGTCTCCGGGTGCGCCCAGGGATCCTCCACCCCGGGTCCGGCGAAGTCTCGGACTTCATCGAGGAGGAAACGGGCCTCGTCGACGAGCTCGGCCTTGCGCGTCTTGATGGCCTCATCCGTCAAAGGATCCGGGAGGCCGAGGAGGGCGTTCCGGACCGCCCCTTGCGCGATTCGGCACGACTCGATGAGCTCCTTGGGGCCCACATGATAGTTCGCCTCGGAGTACCCGACGACGTGAAGGATCTGGGGCCGGATCGCCATCATCGTGTGGATCGAGGATCCGAGATGGCCTTTCGCCTGGTCCATGTCGAGAGGTAGGGAGTTGAGCCCCGTCCGGGCCTCGCGGTACACCCTGAAGCTTCCGCCCTGCAGGGACTCGACGAGTTCAATCTTCGCGTACATCTTCGCGAGATCGTTCGCGGGACTCGTGCCGCGAGGGTTGTTGAACATGTATTGCGCCACGTACGTCCGGACGCCCGCCTTCTTCGCGCTGTACGCGGCGAGGAACGCTGCTGCAACGGCGACCGCGTCCGGCGCGTCGCGCAGGGACCAGTGGTGGCTCTCGTTGACCTCGACGGGGACGCCCTTCGAGGCGTAGAAGCCCATCGCCTCCACGTTCTCCACGATGGACACCTCGAGGGGCCGCTTCGAACGTCCGTCGAGCTGGCTGTACCAGAACAGGGGGATCGCCCCCCAAGCGATCTCGATCGTGTCCACGAGCATCGCGGCCCATTTCACGAGGTCGTTCGTCCCGCTGTAGCATCGGATGAGGGGGAAATTGCCCCTCCGCGTGGCCTCGTGGATCCGATGGAGGTCGTCCGGCGAGCGCACGGGGACCCCGCCCGCCCCGTCGAGCTCAGGCCGCATCTCCCTAGGCCGGAAGAGGAACTCCTGGGCATTCTGGTCGGGAGCGATCGACAGGACGTCGAGGGCGTGGGCTTCCGCGATTTCCTGGGCGCCACTCACGGTCTCCTCGAGGCTCGGCATCCCGAAGTGGTGACGGATGAGGGGCCACGGATGCCGCTGCTCGATTCGCTCCACGAGCGTGTGCGCGTAGGACTCCTTTCCCCGGGAGGCCGCCTCTCCCCGGAGCCACGCGACGATCTCCGGCAGAGGCTGGCCGCCGTCGAACACGGCATCGAAGAGGCGCGTCTTCGAGGCCTCCGCCGCACAGGGCGGCGTTCCGCCGAAGACGAACCGTCGCCCTTTCCGGAGTCCCTTCGCGTCCACTGCCTGCGTGAACTGGTGGAGGATCGCGCTTGCGTTCTCCGGCGTTAGCCGGTACGAGATCGCCACGAGGTCCGGTTTCTCGGTACGAATCGCCTCCACGACCCTGAGGACCGGGACCGCAGGACCGAGGAACGTCGCCGTGTACCCGGCCTCCTCGGCGAGATGGAGGAAGTTCACGATGCCTCCCGTGTGGACGCAATTCCCGATCGAGGCGCCGAGGACCTTCATGGCTCCCCTCCGACGGCCAGGAGGCGAATCTCCTTCACGGACATTCCCTTGATCCCGAGTCGGTCCACGGTCCGCCCCTCCTTCCAGAAATCCCGCCCGTGGATGATCGAGGCGAGGTGGATGACCGACCGGATCGTCGGCACGGGAACCCCGAGCATCTCGCCGATCGACGCGATGGGCACGAGGCTCATCGGGACATCCTCGAGGATGTAACGGTGGTTCAGATGCGCGGGCGCGGTAATCCCCTTGTACCCCGGGGTCGACTGGACGGCCTGGTAGAGGTCCCGCCCCGGGGAGTCGTATGTCAGGTAGAGCCACTCCCGCGCCGTGTGCGCGTGGATCCCGAGGGCGGCGGCCACGGCAACACGCTCCTTGTCCATCGCCTCGAGGATCGCCGCGACGCTGGGCGTGATCCCCTCGAGGTAGTATTCGAAGTCCCCGTGGGTCGACTCGATACGGCCCGCGTTCAAGATCATCACCCCGGGGTGGAAGATCGCACCGATGTTGTCGAGCCCCGTCTGCAGGACGTTATTCCCCGGGATGAACTGCGGGTACGCGATCCGGAGGCGTTTGAGGACCTCCGGCGTCTTGTATGCGGGCAGGGCGGCGAGGGCGACCTCGTTCTTGATGTCGAAGACGTGGACGCTCGACGGCTCGACGTGGCGGGAGGTGTAGAGGAACGTCTGCGCCTCCGCGATCGTCACGTCGGCGGTGACGCCCTTCTTCTGGAAGATGGCGCGGACCTCCAGGGCGCCGCCCGTGCGCCCGGGATTAAGGACGATCGTCTGCCCGTCCCGCACGACGTCCGTGAGGGCGATGGCGACCTCTCGGTGACCCATGGCGGGGATCGCGACCATGATCACATCGACCCCCTCCACGGCCTCCTTGATGTCCGCCGTCGCGAGCTCCACGCGACCCTCCCCGGTGATGACGCCTTCGAGTTCGATCGCGCCGCGGAGCTTGATGTGCTCCACGCGGGTCGCCGTCCGGTTCCAAAGGTTCACAGGGAAGCCCATCGCCGCGAGGTGGCCGGCCATCGCGAGGCCCCCGTGGCCTGCCCCGAGGACCGCGAAGCGCAGCGTCTTCTTTCCGCGGGCGGTCTTCCTGACACGCCGGCTCGCGAGGGACCGCGACGGCGCAATCTCGACATGCGGGGCATCCGCTAGATCCGATGGGCGGGTGACCGATGGGGAGGCCTCCGACGGGACCTCCCACTCGAGTCCTCGCATCTCCCATGTCCCGAAGCGCGGCCGGCGGGAGGCTGTTCTGGGCCGGCGTCCGGTCATCCCGGAGCAACGCGGCCCGCGGGGCCCTTTCGAACTCCACCCCTCCCGGAAATCCACGGAGGGGCCACCCGCCGGGTGGTGCGCCTCGAAGTATGATGTCGCGTGGCTCAACAGGCTCATCGTTTAAGTAACTTTTCCAATCGGTCTCAGGGACGCGACGGCCTCCTTCAGAGCTTCCCTTCCTTCGCCCTCGCCTGGAGCCGCTTGCTGCGCTCCTTCGCGTTGTAGCCCGTCGCGGTCTCGAGGAACCGATTGTTCCGTGTGATCGTGTCCGTCGCGATGCCATCCGGAACCCCCGCCTTCATCGCGATGTCGACGAAGAGGCTCTTCCCGTCCGTCCACGCCGTCAGGCGGTCGATGGCACCGAAGGAGACGACGACCTTGCCGTCCTCGACGTTCGCGGATCCGAACGTGTCCGCGGCGATCGCTCGGAGCTTGTCGCCCTCGACATTCCTCGCCCATCCGCGGCGGAGTTCGTAAGCGCGCATCGCCGCCTCCCGAGTTCGCGAAACCCTATGAAGGTTGCGACGCCCGTCACACGGGTGATACGCCGCCCCCGCCGTGCGCCCCGCGGGCCCGTCACTCCGCGATCAACGCGACGGGGTCCGCAGACGTCAGCATGAACGGCTGCGCCTCACAATAGGTCCGCCAGACTTCCTTGCACGCGCAGTCGAGATCCGCGAAGTCCTTCCTCAGTCCGAGGGAGAACTCTTCGATCGCGTCCGCGACCTTGCGGTCGCAGGCGCCGCAGTTGTGCGCTCCGCGGGGCTTGCCCGCCGCGGTCGGGTGGGACTTCACATGGGCCGTGAGATCCCTCGTCCGCTCGAGGACCTCGACGACGGACCAGAGCCACGGAGGCCGGTACTCCCCGCGGCGATATAGCCGGTCGACGAGGGTCCTCGACTGCACGTTCACAGGATTGAAGGAGATCGTGTCGCTGTGGGCGTCCGCCGCATGGCCCGAGCGCACGGCATCCTCGATCGCCTCGCGCTCCGTGAGGAATGCCGGCTTGATGAGGAGATACGTCTTCACGCTCGCCCCGACGTCCCGGCAGAGGGCCGCGGCCTTCGCGTGCTCCTCGAGGCCCCACATCTTGTTCACGCTGTGCCGAAGGACCCGCTCGTTCGTCGACTCGAGGCCGAAGGCGATTTCGAGGCGGTCCACGAACCGGAGGGCGTGCTCGAGCTGCTCCCGCCGGACCATGTGGCTCAGGGTCTCCACGACGACCTTCTCGCACCGGTCCCCGAGGGCCTTGAGGATCGCCTCCCGGGACTCCCGGGGGACCTCGTGGTCGTCGAAGAAGTTCCCCGACGTGTAGACCTTGGCCATGGGCTGACCCGTGTGGCGCGAGAGGACCGCCTCGAGCTGGACGAGGAGGTCCTCGGGGGACACCTCCTTCGCGACGTCGTTCACGTACCCGCACATGCTGCACCCGGAGGCCCGGGCCCAGTAGCACCCGCGAGTGCGGAAGATGATGACCCATGCGTCGACGACCTTCGCGCCGAGGAGGTCCTTCTCCGTCCACGTGCTCACGACCTCCCGGGGGTCGAAGTCCCTCGGTCGGCGCTCGTCCTTCACGATGGCCTGGAGTCGCATGGGCCCGCGCACGAAGGGCCCCCGCCTGAAAAAGGTTGCGACCTCAGGATTGCTCCCGGGTGCCCGCGAGGCCGACGATCGCGCCGAGGGACACGAACAGGATCCCCGCCGTCTGGAGGAGGAACGCGATCTCCGACGTCAGGGAGACGGGGAGGGTCACGGAGAACACGCGGGGGACCTCGACGAACACGACGTAGCCGATCCACATCACGAGGCCGAACGCGACGAGCCCCATCCCCGCGGACGGGTTCCCGTGGCGGTGGATGGGCGCGGCTGGGGCCGCCGGCGCAGCAGGAGCGGCCGACACGGGGACCGGGGCTGCTGCGGCCGGACCCCGTTCGCCCGCCGGTGCCTGGGGCGCGGGTCCGCGGAACTCCTCGGGGGCATACTCCCGACACGCCTCGCACCACCAGCGCTTGTACTCGTCAATCCAGCGGAGGTCCCCTCCACAGTTCGGGCACGTCCGCTTCATGTGCCGGAGGGGTGCGTACGCCCGGCACGAGTAGCAGTACCAGCGGTCGTAGCGGGAGATGTAGTCGAGTTCGCGGCCACACGAAGGACACGGATGGCGGGGGCGGTAGGCAGGGGTCGGCTCGACGGTCGCCGGCGCCGTTTCCACGCTGGGGGGCGGGGCGGAGGCGACGGGGACGGCGACGGGCGCCGGCTCCGTGACGACAATGGCGGGAGGCGCGGGCGCTGGCTCTTCTGAGACGACAGGGGGCGCAGCCGCGGGGATCGGTCGCGCTTCCTCGGCCGTCGCGGGGCTCGCGGGCGGCGCAACGACGGGCGGGATCTCCGCCGGCTCCTCGTGCGTCTCCACGGGAGCGGGTTCCGGCTCCGCGGCGCGTGCGGCGGCCTCCTGCTCGTCGAGGTAGCTCAGGAGTCGATCCTTGAGCCGCTCCTTGGGTCCCGTGGGGTCGAGGCCGTACGCCTTGCAGAGGTCGATCAGGAAGGGTTTGCGCGCTTCGAGGATGTGGTCGCGGACGAGGGGCGGTCGCTCTTCGGATTCGGCCTCCTCGTCCGTCGCCTCTGCGGGGGCCTGGGGCTCGGGGGACGGAGGGACGGCCTCGGGCGGTTTCTCCTCGGCCCTCGGCTTCGGGGTCTCCTCGACCGGCGGTGCCTGGGGAGCCGGCTCGGGGGGTTGCGAAGGTTCCGGCTCCGGGATCGGGACGGGCGTCACCGCCGGTGCCGGCGCCACGGGCCGCATGATCGGAGCGAAATCCGACGGCGGATACGAGTTGCACTTGTAGCAGTAGAAGCGGTCGTACGCGGCGACGTAGGAGAGGATCCCCGCGCACGTGGGGCACTTCTGCTCTCCGCGGGCACCGTACCCCTCCGGCGCGTACTGCTGGCAGTGGTAGCAGAAGTGACGCTGGTATTGCTCGAGGTAGGAGAGGTCCGCGCCGCAGGTGGGACAGGGGAGGACGCTCACTGGTCCCGGCCCACTCCGGAGAGCGGGAATAAAGGCTTGGCCCCGGTTTCCAGGAATGAGAATGAACGAACCTGCCCGCGTCGTCCCGGGGCCGGGAAACCCTTTTACACCTGGCGACCATGGGCTCCGCGCGCCACCATAGCTCAGTCGGTAGAGCAGCCGCCTTGTAAGCGGCAGGTCGGGAGTTCAATTCTCCCTGGTGGCTTCTCGGCGAGGGCGGGCTCGAAGTGAGCGCCCTACTTCATCATCATGCCCGGCTTCATCATCTTCATTACGTCGCCAGAGGACACGGCCTTCTGATGCGTATCCTTCACATGCATCTGGGTCATCTTCACGACCTCGTTCTCGCTCGGGCTCTGGATCATGAAGCCGCAGTCGCACGAGACCATCTTCGCGCCCATTCCGCCTTTCATTGCCATCCTCGATACCCCTCCCAGCGATACCCTCGGCCGGGCGGCTGCCCATGAGTTCCCGAGTATGAGTGAGCTCGCCGTTCTGCGCGAGCGGCTTCGGCGAGCTGACGAGCTAGGCCGACGATCGACGAGGCTCCCTCCCGCCTATTCCCAAAGGAATGTTTGTCGCGCTCAAATATTAGTAGGACCGAGTCGTTCGATGCCCCGATGACGATGGCGAAGGGAACGGACCCGACATGAACGTCCTAGGCTACGTGGTCGGAGAAACCCAGGATCTCGAGTCCAGCATCCGCGCCCTCGGCCCGGGCGAGACCCTGCACCTCCGGTCCGCCGACCTCCACCGACGTTCGCCCGTCCTCGCCGTCGAAGATGATTCCTGGCGCACGGGGATTGAGGCCTAGGCCCGCAATCATGAATCGGCCGCCATGCGGCCGGCGGAGTTCTCGCCCGCGAGAGAAAAGTCGTCACGGTTAAATACGATGTTATATCTAGGAGGAAGTCGGCGTTCCGCGGGCGGCTTTGCAGATGCTCCAACCTCAGGAAGTCGTCGTGGCGAAACTCCTCCCCACGATCCGCGCCCGCCTCGCCCAGGAACTCCTGCGCAAGTACGACATGAAGCAGGTCGACGTCGCGAAGGCCCTCGGGATCACCCAGGCCGCGGTGAGCCACTACAACACGAAGAGCCGCGGGGTGGACCAGGAGATCCTCCGGCGATTCCCGGAGATCTCGGGGTTCGTGGACGACCTCGCCGCGAAGATCCACGCGGGGCTGCCGAAGTCCCAGCAGATCGCTGTCCTGAACCAGTTCTGCATGGACCTCATGCAGACCGCGCGCTTCTGCGAATACCATAAGCGGTTCGGCGACATCGACCCCATGTGCACGGCGTGCTTCCCGAACCCTCCGCGGCCCTGATCAGTCGAAGGGCATGTCCCGGATTCGTACCCCATAGGTGCGGAGCCATCGTCCCACGGCCCGAGGGTCGACCCACAAGCTCGCACGACGGCGTCTTCGCTTCTCGAGGGCCCGCGGCATCCCCGCATACGCGTCCAGCCTCGCCCGGATGATCGCGGACGTGAAGGCGCTCAGGGTCGGCGAGTCTGGATGGGGGCTCCGCTTTCGAAGGAGGTGGCGGCCCAGGGCGGACGCCACCCGGGACGCGTTCCACGGGACCGCAACGGCTGCGTACCGCCAAGGGTAGTTCTGGACGAGGTTCCAGATCCGATTCCTCTCTCCCTGGTAGGTCTTCCAGATGGCACGAGGGCTCGTCGAGGCGGAGTACTTGTGCCGGACCCGGGCTCCCGGCGCGAAGCGGGCCTCCCACCCTGCGAGCCGGAGCCGCCATGCGAGATCGAGGTCCTCGTAGTACGCGAGGAAGTCCCCGTCGAACAGGCCCACGCGATCGAGGGCCTCCCGGCGGTACACGGCCGCCCCCGCGGACGCCCCGAAGACGTCGAGCGCGGCGTCGAACTGACCCTCGTCGGCCTGCATCCACCCGCGGTCCACTCCGCTCCCGTCGAACGTGGGGCTGATCCCCGCGCTGTTGATCCGGCCGGTGTCCATGAAGAGGAGCTTCGCCGCGACGACCCCGACGCGCGGGTCCCGCATCCCCGCCACGAGGGCCGCGAGCGCATCCGGCTCCATGCGCGTGTCGTTGTTCAGCGTCATCACGTAGGCGCACTCGGGGTCCCGGAGAGCCGTCTCGACGCCGGCGTTCGTGCCCCGCGCGAAGTGGAGGTTCTCCGGGAGGGGCACGAGGGTCGCCTCGGGGAACTCGTCCCGTACAATCTCCCGCGACCCGTCCGTGCTCGCGTTGTCCACGACGATCACGCGGGCGTCCTCGTATGTCTGGGCGAGCGCCGCCCGGAGGCAGTCGCGGATGTAGTTCCGGCCCTGCCAGTTCAAGACGACCACGCAGGCCCGGCCCGTCATGGCATCGCCCCGCCGACCATCGTCTCGACGAGGGCTCTCATTCGCTCGACGAACACGGCGGCGTCGAAGGCCTTCGCCCTCGCCTCGCAAGCCGCCCGCATGCCGCCCAAGTCGCCCGCGGAAGCGCTCCGGACGGCCGCGAAGAGGGCGTCCTTCTCGGGAGGCACGAGCCAGCCTGTTTCTCCATGGACGACCGTCTCCCGATACCCGCCTTCGTCCACCGCGACGACGGCCTTGCCGGAGGCCATCGCCTCCACGGGCCCGAGGCCGAAGTCCTCGTCATGGGCCGTCGCGAAGAGCCCCCGACACCTCGCGTAGAGGTCGAGGAGCTCCGCCTCGTCGACCTCGCCACGGAACTCCACGTTCCCGGGGGGATCAAGCCCTCTCACGAAGCGCCCTGCGTCCACGCCCGCCTGGGGCCCGCCGACCACGACGAGGCGCTCCTCGGGCAGGTCCCGGAACGTGTCCATTTGCAGGCCGATCCTCTTCTCGTGGGAGAGCCGGTTCACGGAAAGCCAGAAGTCGCCCACCTCGCGGAACCGGAAGCGCCGGGTGTCGACGGGAGGATGGACGATCGCTGCGCTGCGGTCCAGGTACTTCCTCACGCGGTCGGCGACGTTCCGGCTGTTCGCGACGATCCGGTCGACCCCGGCGACGGCGGACTCGTACCGCGGCTCCCATCGGCGGATCCAGCCCTCCGCGGCGAGCCGTTTGCCGAGGGTGAGCCCCTCGAGGAAGGAGTCCCGGAGGTCGTAGAACACCCGGACGGGCGTGTGGCAGTACCACAGGTTCGGCCGGTGCCTCGCCGCGGCGAACACGGTCCAGTTCCCGGAGAGCACGTATCCGTCGTACGAGGGCAGGGAGAGCCGCCGGAAGGCCTTCGCCTGGGCGGACTGTCGCAGGGTGGGGACGTCGGGGACCTTCGCGATCTGCTCCACGCGGACGTCAGGCGAGCCCATGCGCCGGGGCAGCTCGGGATCGAGGTCCGTCACGAAGAGGTCCGCGTCGAGCGCCGAGGCGAGGGTGAGGGCCACGCGCTCCCCGCCCCCGATGAAGGAGAGGTGGTCATGGAGGACGGCGAGGCGCATGGATGTGCCCGCAACCGGCAGCGGGGCTTAAAGGCTGGCGGCTCAGCAGGATCCGTCGCAGCCCCACGCGACCCAGTACACGCGCGCGAACCCGTTGTCGAACAACTTGACGAAGGGTGACTCGGAGAACTTCGCGACGGCCTCGGGCGGCATGGGCGCCGCGGGCTCCCACGGGTACAGGGCCACCCCTCGCTCCGTGTCCTCGTCCACCCATGCGTAGGCGACGTCCCGAACCCCTGACGGGGATGGCACGGCGAGCATCCCCGCCCGCGCGTCCTCGAAGGTGGGGGCGAGGAGGGGCGCCGTCGTGCGGTCCCATGTCGCGTCGACGCCCCCGAAGCCGAACGCCACGTTGGACGCCTGATGGTCCGCGAGGAGGAGGCCGTCCACGCGGTCCCGGGACCAGTAGGCCGCGTCCACGGCTTGCGGCCGCAACCCCTCCTGCCATCCCCCGAGGACGTCTCTCGATGGGTAAACGGAGAGTGCGCTCGCCGCGAGGAGGCCCGCGCAGGCGAGGGTGGCGAGGCTCCTCGCCCTTGGCCGGAGGGCCGCGAGATCGAGGGTCCGGACGAACCCGAGGCCCGCGAAGATCGCGAGGACGATGATCACGTATTCCATGTGGCGATACGGGATGAGGGTGCGCGGCGCGAACGCCGCGCCGACGAGGACGGACCCCACGAGCCCGAGGAGCCACGCCGTGGGCCGGATGCCGTCCGGATGCATGTCGAGCGCCTGCCGCCCGGCCGCGGAGAACGACACGAGCACGTAGAGCGGAGCGAACAGGATGAGGGCCGCGGGGGAGAGCGCGATCGTCGTCCCGGGGATGAAGACGAAGACGGCGTCCGCGAGGACGACGTACACGGCGGCGAGGGCGACCCCTGCGAGGATGGCGGATCGGCGCAGGTCGGGGAGCCGCGGACGGTAGCGCCAGGCGGTCCTTCGGCGGAGGACGACGAGGAGGGCCATGAGGCCAACCGCCACGGGCGCGGCGGCGAGGAGGAGCCACCACGGCTGGACATCCACGTCCCGGAGGATCCCGTCGCGGAACGTCGTCGCGTACCCGAGCCAGAAGCCGAGGGTCGCCGCGACGACGAGCCCGAGGGCGCCGATCTCCCGCAAGGTCCCCCGTGACAGGCGAGCGGGCCGGATCATCCCGCGGACGAACAGGGACGCGACCTCCATGACGAGGAGGAAGTACAGGGAGAGATGGTGGGTCACGACGAGCCCGAGCCCGACGAGGACGACGAGGGGAAGCGCCCGGGAGTCCCGACGGACCTTGACGAAGAGGAGGAGCGACGCGATGGCGAGGAGGTCCCCGAGGGTCGCGGGCGCCGTGTGGGAGGTCGGGAACGCGTGGGGGAATGCGACCGCGACGAGGGCGGCCGCGAGGAGACCCGCCCGCTCGTCCCGCGCGAGGGAGGCCGCGAGGACGAAGACGGGCAGCGCGACGAGCCCGCCGAGCACGGGCACGAGCAAGTTCACGACGACGGGGGCGGACAGTCCCCCCACGTCCACGGCGGCTCCTTGGACGAAGAACATCCCCGGGAAGTACGGATACGTGATGCCCCAGCCCGCGTACTCCGTCGAGACGCGGCCCGAGGCGAGGAGGTCCCGGAGGATCGCGTAGTACTCCCCCACATCGGAGCCCCAGTGCGAGTGGACCCGGACGGGCCATAGCCGGATCCCAATGGCCGCGAGGACGATCGCGGCGAGGGCCCACCGGGACGACGCCCGCATCCCGTCGCGAACCGACCCCCGCTACAAAAGGCTTGTCCAGGCGCGTCGGGCGGAGGTCCCGCAGAACGGAAGGTTTTTCCCGGCCGCCCAACTCCGGGGACCGATGGCCTCACGCTGTCCCGAGTGCCTCCGCGAGCTGCCCGAGGACGCCGTGTGGGTGTGCCCGGCGTGCGCCTACACCCTCCGCACTCCGGCCGTCGCGAAGTTCGGGATCGCCGTGATGGTCCTCGGCCTCGCCCTCGTGGGGGCGTACCTCATGGGCCCCGACCAGCTGGGGCTCGAGTCCGGCTGGATGCCCACCCAGCTCGCGGAGCTGACCGTCGAGTACTTCCCCCTCCTCGTCCTGGGCGTCCTCCTCCTCGGGATGGCCCTCGTGGCCATCGGAGCGATTCGGGTGCGGGTCGAGCGGTCCCGCGCGCGGGCCGCGGCCTAGAAGAAGTCGTCGAGCTTGAGGGACTGGACCTTCTCGTTCGTGAAGAGGGACGCGATCGCCTCCTCGATGAGGTCGATCCGCTGCCTCAGGTAGTGGGACACGTCGTACTGCTGGGTGATCTTCTTCGATACCTCGAGGTACTTCTTCACGGAGCTCTCGTGGACCGTGAGGGTGAGGTTCCCCCCGCATCCGGGGCAGCGCCCGCGCAGGGGGATCCGGCGGTACTTCTCCCCGCACTTCGTGCACCGGACCTGCTGGCTCGAGAAGGCCTTCAGGTTCCCGATGAGGTCCGGAAGGAAGTGGTGGACGACGATCCTCGAGACGACGTCGTCCGCGTCGACGGCACGGATCTTGAGGGCGAGCTCGAGCTGCTTGTCCATCTTCTCGATCATCCCTCCCTGCCCGTACGCGGACGCCACGGGCCCCTGGACGATCCCCGACGTCCCGTGGGTGTACCCGAAGCCCTCGTACTGGAGGACGCTCCCGATCCGCTTGGACACCGTGTCGATTTGGGGCTCGACCTCCCGGGGATGGGCGAACCGCTCCGCGGCCTCGTACAGGGCGAGCGGATACGCCGACATGACGTCGAGGTTGTGGGCCTCCTTGTCGATCTCGTTGGGGTCGATCCGGATCGTGAGGACGAGGGGGGCGTCCATGAGGCCGCCCCGCTTGTCCGGGAGGAAGGACCGCGAGAAGTTGATGAGGCTGTCGAGGAGCAGGATCACGGAGTCCTCGTCCCCGTCGCAGTTCCGCCGGCGCGCGGCAATCATGTAGGGGTGGGCGAAGCACGCCTGGGCGTCCGTGAAGCCCACGATCCGGGCGAGGACGCCGCCGCTCGTGTGGGGGGCCAACGTCAGGACGAGCTGCCCAAGGAGGTCCTCGGGGGTTCGGGCGTCGTAGAACCGCGGGAGGCGGTACACCTTCTCGAGGAGGTCGTCGACGAACGCCGCCACGCGGACGAGGTACTCCCCGCAGGACCGCGCGACGACGATGTCCTGGGTCCGGAGCTCGAGGATCTGGTCGTCCCGCTCAATCGGCCGCCCGTCCGCGTCCCGCGCATAACCGAGTCGGACCACGGCCTCGACGGTGAGGCCCGCCTCCCGCGGCACGAAGTGAGTGAGGGGCAGGTTCGTCATGTCGTACCGCGTCGTGCCGTCCTTGAAGACGTAGATCCCGTGCTTCGCCCGGAGGATCCCCTTCTCGAGGGCCTCCGGCGTCTTCGTGCGGGAGATCATCCCTTGGACCGCCTTGATCTCCGCGGGCTCCGGCTCCCCGAGCTGCTGAAGGGTCGTGCGCAGGAGTTCCTGGAGGGGAATACGCTGGCGCGCGGGCATGTTCCGGGGTCGGGTGTGGCCCCCGCACGTGCACCGGGGGAGGAACCAGCGCTTCCCGCAGGCGGAGCACGTCCGCAGGCCGACCTCGACCTCGACGACGTCCTTCGTGGCCGCGTCGGTGAGGAGGCGCTGGGGCCCCCCTTCGAGGCCGATCGGGAACAGGGCGTGGGGGGCGGGCTGCATCTTCCGCGGGGCTGCCTTCTCAGGCCGGGCCATCCGCGCGCCGATCCGCGTAGGCCCTCGAGCCTTCACGGGGAAGCCGGCGAGGGCGGACACGAACGCGAGGGGGTCCCCGGCGTCCGGGGCCTCCCGCGCCGCGAGCCCGCCCGTCGACGTGTCGATCCCGAGGCACGCGAGGAACGCCTCCGTGTGCCGGTCGAGGACGACCTCCCCGTCCCGGACGCGGTGGGTCGCACCGAGGCGCACGAGGACCTCCTTGAGGGACTCGTCCCGCGGGAGCACGAGGCGGCCTTCCTCGAGGCGGCCTCGGGCCGCGACGGCCTCCCGCAAGGTCCGGATCTCCTCGACCGTGAGGTCGTGCCAGAACAGGTTGTACCGCGGGTGGAGGGGAACCCCGAGCTCCCGGGACCACGCGAGGGCGAGGGCCGCGTCGGCGGCCTCCCAGCCCGCGGGGCGGGACCCGAGCTTCGCGGCCAGGAGCACTCCGTACCACTCGGTCGCGAAGGCCCCCGGCATGAGGACGTGGTTGTTCTCGAGGAACTCGCCGAACGGCACGAGGATCTCCCCGAGGTCCGCGATGACCCGGACGCGGGGGGCGAGGGTCACCGCGATCGTGGCGTCGTCGATCTCCACCATGTCCCCCGTGTCGAGGACGACGATAGGCCCTTCGAGCCGGTCGCACGGCGTCACGGCGCCGGCCTTCCCCGGCCGCTCCGTCTTGATCTGCGTCCCGACCGCGATGAAATCGTCGAGGATGCGCATCGTCGCGGGATGGATCGCGAGGGCCGCGAGGCCCGTCGCCCGCGTCCTCCCGTACCGGAGGCGGAACCCGCCCGGGCGGCTCGGGTGGCACAGGACGGGCCGCCCCGCGAGGATGTTCTGGATGAATTTCTCGCTCGGCTCGACCCCATGGTCGTCCTTCGAGTCCTCGGGCTTCCCGCCCTTCCCCTGGAGGTACGCGTCGAGGAATTCCCAGCCGTCGATCCGGAGCTTCTTCACGTGCTTCTGGATCTTCGGGGCCTTGAGGCACATCCCGTCCGCGATGACGAGGCACGCGCCCCCGCGGATTCGGTTCGTCTCGATCCGCGGCAGGTCCCGGTACCCCGAAATCTCCGCGTCCTCCGTCCCTTCGCCGTTCAGGCCCACGGGGCAGTTCGAGGCGATGAGGGCGATCTCGTCGTCCGTCGGGGTGTACTGGAGGTGCTGGACCTGCTTGTAGAGGGGGATCTCCTCCTTGAACCGCTCGACCTCTTGGCGCGTCGGCTGCCACCGGCCGATCCCCAGCTCCCGGCGGACGACGTCCGCGATGAGGACGCTCAGGGCCTGCCCCGTCCCGCCCGCGGAGCGAATCGGGCCCGCGTAGTACAGGTCGACATATGTCGAGCCGTCCCCGTTCCGCTTGACCTTCACGTCCGCGAGGCCCTCGAGGGGCGCGACGAGGATCCCCTCCGTCAGGATCGCGAGGCCCACCCGCACGGCCCGCTCGACGGCCTTCTCCTTGCTCGGGGCGGGGCGCTGGGCCATCTCCTTCGCGACGAGGATCGCGGTCTCCTCCCTGTCATGGGATTTCCCCAGCTCCCGGATTCGGGATGCGACCCCTTCCACGTCGTAGTCCTTCAGGAGGCGCTCGACCCTCGAGGCGAGGTCCTCCGTGAGGGGCGTCTCCACGTCGAGCTCGGGGTCGAAGCCCCTCGCCCTGGCCTGTCGGGCGACCCGGTACGACCGCTCGACCTCCGCGCGGAGGCCTTCGAAGTAGTGCCGGAAGTCCTCGGAGACGACGACGGGTACCATTCCATCCCTTCGAGAAGACGACGCGAGGCGCCGTATCCGGGGTGCGGCGTATATCCCTTTGGTCGCGCGCGGCCTGCGGACCTCGGAAATTCACGGACGAACCTTTATCGGAGAGGGACGGCTCGTCGGTGTCTGATGGAAGAGGCGCGGGACCCCGACGCGTTCCGCCGGATCGTCCTCGAGTCGCCCGAGCCCGCCGTCGTGATGTTCTGGGCGACGTGGTGCCCCTTCTGCCGGCGGTTCAAATCGGAGTTCGAACGCCTTCGCGACGAGCTGCGCGCGCGGTTCGTGAGCGTCTTCCTCGACGACGAGTCGAACCCGCTCTGGGAGGACTACGCGGTCGACGTCGTGCCGACGATCGCCCTCTTCCGCGACGGGGAGATCATCGAGCGGGAGAACGGGGTCCTCGGCTACGGGATCGACCGGGCCATGGCGAGGGCCTTCGCGGACCGCGCGGTCCGGCGCCTCTCCGGGGGGATTGGCTCTCAGCCCCGATAGTCACGTCGGCACGTATTTATCGATTCCCTCCCGCTGATTGTCCGTGCACAGGCTGAAGAGCGGAATCTATGGACTCAACCCGCTCCTCGATGGCGGCGTGAACGAAAACTCGACGACCGTCGTCATCGGCAGGTCCGGCGCGGGCAAGACGACGTTCGCGACTCAGTTCATCCGCCGCGGTCTCCTGGGAGGGCAGGAGGGGATCTTCGTCAGCCTCGACGAGAACAAGGAGCAGATCATCCGGGAGGCCGTCGAGATGGGATGGTCCGACATCCTCGACTACCTCGACGACGAGCTCCTCGTGTTCATCGACGCGTCGGGGCGGGAGTTCTCGAACTTCATCCGGAAGGAGCTCCCCGCGTTCGTGTCGGAGTGGAAGGGGAGCAACGCGAGGATCGCGATCGACCCCCTGACCCCCGTCCTCTGGTCCACGAAGGACCTGTACGAGCAACGGGACCTCATCGGCTTCATGCTCAAGCAGACGCGCAAGGTCGGCACGGTCCTCTGCACCCTCGAGGAGCACGGGGCCACGGACCTCTCCGGGCCCGAGACGGTCATCCCGATGTACCTCGCGGACTGCGTGATCCACCTGAAGTACAACAGCGACGACGCAGCGTCGTCCCGGAGCCTCAAGATCGTGAAGTGTCGGAACAGCCGGCACTCCCAGAGCCGTCATCCGTACCAGATCCTTCGCGGGTTCGGGATCGTCCTCGAGGGCGGGGAGGCGCGCCGCCCGACGACCGCGAAGGTCCCGAGTCAGCTCCGGCAGATGCTCCTCACCCGCGCCCTCCCGAAGGCCGTGCTCGAGCGGCTCGAGAAGTCCCTCGACGGCCTCACGGACGACGACTTCCGGACCCTGAAGCCGGACTACGTCCTCGAGCTCGTCCTCCAGGAGTACCAGGATGCCTGAGACGCGCCGGATCGGGCGTGCCCTCCAGGCCGCCCTCACCCAGGAAGGCCCCGGAGAGGACCTCGAGATCGAGGGCCCGAGCCTCTCGAACGCCCGGCGGCGGCTCGTGTACCGGTCCCTGTGCTTGCGGCCCTGCGCGCGGGTGGGAGAGCTCGGCCGGGTCCTCGACCTGTCCCACGCGACGGTCCGGTGGCACGAGCGAAACCTCCTCGAGAACGGGTACCTCGAGATGGACGGGCTGTACCTCTTCCCGACGGGGCTCATCGACCCGGCGGATGCGGGCCTCTTCGGGCTCCTCGCCGCGCCGGCGCGCGACGAGGTCCTCGACGCGTCCCACGCATCCCCCGGGATCGCCCTCCTCGAGCTCGCGGCCCGCGTGGGCCTGACGCGCCAGAGCGCGAGCAAGATGGCCGCGGAGCTCGCGGATGCGGGCCTCGTGTCGATCGTCGAGGACGGTCGCTTCCGCCGCGTCTACCCGACGGACGTCCTCGCGAGGAAGCGGGACGCGAACCGGGCCCGGGTCGACGCCTTCGTCGGGCATCTCCTGCGACGCCTCTCGTCCGACGGGCTGGCCCCCGAGGTCCTTCGGCGGGACGAGGAAACCCTCCTCGTCCGCCTCGGCGCGGGCCCGCGTCGGGCCGTCCTCGACCTCCCCCTCGACCCCTACCTCACGGCCTGGTCGTCCCGGACATGAGAGCGTCATGTCAACGGATTCGATAGCGACCTTGATACGTGCGATAATACCCCCTTAATACAGGAGCCCCAACGCGTCCCACGCCATGGACGAGGGCTACCTCGAATGGCTGCAGGGCCTTCCCGGATTCGACGAGGCGAAGGCCCGCCGCCTCCTCGACCGCTTCCCCTCGTTCGAGCACCTGCGGGCCGCAACCCGCGAGGAGCTCCTGTCCGTCCCCGGCCTCGAGCCCGACGACATGGACGCCCTCGGCCGCGTCCTCGGGGACCGCGCGGGCCGGGACGACGACGGTCACCTCTTCCTCTGCCCCGAGTGCGGCTCCTTCGCGGGCGCGAAGGCGTCCTCCTGCCCCGTATGCGGGATCGCGTTCGAGGAAGGCTCTGAGGAGGTTCGGGTTCCCGAGGACCTGAAGGCGTTCCTCGAGGAGGAGGACCACCCCTCCCACCTCTGCTCTACGTGCGGCGCCGCGATGGCGGTCGGGGCGGACCGTTGCGAGGTCTGCGGCCGCTCCTACACCCGCGAGGAGGCCGCCCTCCTGCCGGGGATCGACGCGTTCGTCGAGGAGACCTCAGCCTTCTGTCCCCGATGCGGCGCGTATCTCGCCGCGGAGTCGTCGGAGTGCGCGATCTGCGGCCGCCGGCCCGAGGCGGAGGCGGAGCCAACGAACGGCCACAAGGGGATCGGCCGGGGCTTCCTGAGCCGCTGGCAGAGGGTCGCGGAGTCCATCGAGGTCTCCGAGTCGGACCGGCTCCACGAGGAGCTCGACAACCTCGGCCGGATCCTCGACGCGGACCCGAGCCTCGAGCGCGCTTGGGCGAAGAAGGGCCGGATCCTGGGGGGGCTCGGCCGGGCCGAGGAGGCGATTGCGGCCTTCTCGAAGGCCGCGGACCTCAACCCCACGAAGGAGGAGGAGTACCGCCTCGACGTCCTCAACCTCCTCCGGGCCCAGGGCGACATGTCGGTCCTCCCCTCTCGGTGGAAGCAGCCCGCCGCGACGGACGCCCCCAAGGCCGTCGACACGCGGCTCCTCGAAGCCCTCCGCCACTACGACGACCTGCTCCACCTCGACCCGAACCTCGCCGTCGCCTGGCGCACGAAGGGGGAGATCCTCGAGCGGATCGGCCGGCTCCCGGAGGCCCGAGAGGCGTTCGACCGCGCGGACTTCCTCGAGCACCACGAGGGGCACAGCCTGACGACGGCCCTCAACGGCCTCCAGACCCGCGGGGCCTTGACGGCCCGTGGGACCGCGTCGGGCCGGGTGAACGGTCGCACGAACGGCCGCGTGAACGGCCGGACGAACGGCCGGACGAACGGGCGCGTGAACGGGCTCGCGTCGGGCCGCGTGAACGGCCTCACGAACGGCGCGGTGAACGGCCTCACCCTCGGCTCGGGGGCGACGAACGGCCTCGGCGGCTGGTCCGATCGGGACGGCCGGACGAACGGCCTCGTGAACGGGAACGGCTTCACGAACGGCCGCCGGGGCCGCTATGGCACCACCCAGATCCCGAGCCAGGCCCACTGGGCCCGGTCCGTCGTCGGGATTGCCGCCGTCGTCGCGCTCATGGTCCTTGCCCCGATCCTCGCGAGCCTCATGTCCCCGGCCCCCGAAGCGGGGGTCGCCCTCCGGATCGACGGGGACTTCTCCGACTGGTCGGGCGTGGCCTCCTTCGCGGACTCCTCGTCGGACCAGGTCGCGAACCCCGACGTGAACCTCCTCGAGGTCCGCGCCGCCACGGAGACGAAGGGGTTGTTCGTCTACGCCCACGTCCAGGGCCTCTTCTTCCGGGGGAGCGGACCCGAAGGGACGGACGGGGCGTACGTGTTCGTCGACCAGGACGGGCGTGGGTCCACGGGCTACCCCGTGGGCGACCTCGGGGCGGACCTCGTGGCGGAGCTCGTCGGCTGGGGCGGCACCCTCCAGAGCGCGAGCGTGTACCGGTTCAACGCGACGGGTGGTCCGAGTTCGAACGACTGGGGCCGTTTCGGCGCCGCGGGCGGTGCGCGGGCCGCGTTCTCGGGCCAGAGCCTCGAGGTCCTCCTCTCCGACGTCGAGCTGCCGCCCGAGGGCCGCGTCCTCGTGGTCCTCGCAGACCGCGAAGGGCGGCGGGACGCCGCGGACGGAGCCATCCAGGCGGGCCGGGCGACGGTCGTCGTGGACCAGCGGACGGTCGCCCCCGACGTCATCCCGGGGACCTCCGCCGGCGTCCTTCGGGTCGCCCTCCGGCCGCTGGGCGGGATTCCGGACCTTTACGGCCTGAACGTGAGCCGCCGCGGCTCCTCCGCGGACCCCGCGACCCTCGTCCTTCGCGAGGACGACGGGGACGATCGGTTCGAGTCGTCGGATCCGGTCCTCGGATCCGGGCCCCTGATCGGCGCGTCGGCCAGCCTCCCCCTCTCGGGGAGCCTGACCTCCCCCCGGGTCCTTTGGGTCGAGGCCGTCTGGGCGAACGTGACGCCGATGTCGACGTTCGGGCTCGAGGCACGCGGCGTCTGGACGAACGGCAGTGTCACGTTCCCGGCGCCCGAGACGGGCCTCGCCTATCTGGGGACCGCGCCCACGACCCTCCGCGTGGACGGCGCGTTCGGGGACTGGTCCGGCCGCTCCCACGGGACAGACCTCCTGGGCGACGCGATCAACGCCTCCGGCAGCTCCGTGTACAACCCGAACGTGGACCTCCTCGCGACGGCCGTGGACCTCGGGGCCAACTTCACCGCGTACGCCCGGGTCGACGGACGGATCCTAGGCGGAGAGGACATTCCCCTCGCGCGGGTTCGCGCGCCCGGCGTGGCGCCCCTCGACTCGGACAGGGACGGTGTCCCCGACTCCGTGGAGCTCTCCCTGTCGAACCCCGGCCTCGCGAACGACTTCAACAATGACGGGGTCTTGGACAACGCCACGGGGGACGTCGACGCGGACGGTCTCATCGACTACCCCGCGGGGTCGGACCTCTGGCTCAACACGACGATCCCCTCTTGGTATCCGGCCCCCTTCGCGGGCCGCAACGTGACCCGGTACATCGGCCCCATCGCCCCTGAGGTCCTGGAGGGGGTGGACGTCCTCTACGCCTATGTGGACGCGGACAACTCGACAGCGACGGGCCTCCTCTCCGACGTCGCGGGCTCGCGGTACGGCTTCGACCGGGCCCTCGTCGTCCTTGGGCGGAACGGCGGCATCGTGTCCCGCGGCCTCTACGAACACGCGCGGGGCAGCGCAGTCCCCTGGAGGTACGTCGGCCCAATCGAGGCAACCCTCGACGCCCACCGGGTCGAGTTCGGCGTGGCCGCGTCGGCCCTGAACCTGAGCGCGGGGTACCGCGTCGTGTTCGTCGCCTCGGACTGGCGGCGCGGCTATGACGACGCCCGCCCCGAGGCGGGCGCGACGACGTTCCCCGTCGCCCCGCGCGCCGTCGCGACGACGGTCGTCATCAACGAGGTGTCCCCCCAGCCGAACCCCGAGTGGATCGAGGTCGCGAACCCGACGTCGAGCCCTGTGAGCCTCTCGGGATGGGACATCGTCATCGTGCGCGGGAACCGCGCGACGGTCATCTACACGTTCACGAACCAGGTCCTCGGCGCGTGGGGCTCCGGGACGGAGTACTTCGTCGCGATCCCCCCTTCGAACTCCCTGCCCAACGGGAACAACGTCCTCCGACTCCGCCAGAACGGCGTCGTCGTCGACCAGACGACGTACTCCTCGAACGCGGGGAGTGGTAGGAGCTGGGCCCGGTTCAAGGACCCCCTCACGGGCCAGCCGATGGACTCGAACAACGACGTCGCGGACTTCTACGTATCCCTCCTCCCGAGCCCGGGCCGCGGGAACGATCGACACCGGCCCGTCGTGACGATCGCGAAGGTCGCGAGCGCTCCCTCGGCGTCCCCGGGTGACCTCGTGACGTACACGATCTACTACAACAACACGGGGACCGGGGTCGCGCGGAACGTCTGGGTCAACGACACGCTCCCCGCGGGGGTGACGTACGTCGGGGCGAGCGTCGCGCCCTCGAGCGTCGCCGGTTCCACGCTCGGCTGGACGTTCACGAACGTCCTCCCCGGGTCCACGAACTCCTTCACGGTCACGGTCCAGGTGAACGGGCTCGGGGCGGACGGCAGCTCCCAGGTGAACACGGCCCGCCTCGTGTACACGGACCAGCTCCGGCGCATCATGGAGCCGGGCCAGGCCTGGGCCAACGTGACCGTCGTCCGACCCATGATCGCCGTGGCAAAGGTCGTGAGCCCGGCGAGCGCGGTCGCAGGGGACACGGTCACGTACACGATCTACTACAACAACACGGGCTCCGTGGCCGCGGGGACCGTGACGATCCGGGACAGCCTCCCCTCGGGCCTGACCTACACCGGGAGCAACCCCGCGCCGAGCTGGACGGATGGGACGACGTTCTACTGGAACTTCACGAACGTCGCTCCGGGCGCCTACAGCATCACCCTCACCGCGGTCGTGGCCGCGGGCGCGAACACGACCCAGATCGTGAACTGGGCCTTCCTCAACTACACGACCCTCGGTGGGTACGCCCTCGCCCCGAGCACGGCCTCCGTCGTCCTCGCGATCCCCGAGCTCACGGACTTCGCGTTCGTCCTCGCGGTCCCCCTCTTGATCATCGGGCTCCGGCTCCGTTCCAGGGGCCGCGGGAAAAAGGAAGAGGGAGTGGCTGACAGCGTTCCAAGGGCCGGCGGCCGTTAGAACGGCACGGTTCGTCGTCCACCACAAGGATGGACGGCTAGCGTACCTAGGCCGCCGGCCCAAGCCCTCCTGGAAGGAGGGCAGGCTTCCCGCGGGCTCGCGCACCGCAGTACCGCAGGGAACGTGGGCGGGCTTAACTTCCGGGTTCGGGATGGGACCGGGTGTATCCCCGCCGCTTTGGCCGTCAAACCACTGCTGGCCCCTGGGAGATAGGGCGGCCTATTTCAGGTTTTCGTCCTCCCCCTCAGCCGCGCGGGCCGAGGAGGGACAGGAACCCGAGGAGCAGGTTCCCGACGAGGAAGGCGAGGAGAAAGCCGCCGAGGAGGGGGACCATGAAGGGGACCTTGGGCTGGACCCAGGCCCGCCGGATCCCGGCCCGGCGGAGGCGCTCCACCTCCGAGTCGCGGTCCCGACCCCTCCGGGGGAACAAGACGACGACATGCTCCCCACGGTCGTCGATTCGCTCCATGAGCCACACGTGGGGGGGCAGATCGTCGAGGTCCGCCCGGCGGCCCAGGAAGGCCATGGGGAAGCGCAGGTCCCCCCGGACCGCGTTGTGGAGGAGGTACCCGAGGGGGATCGCGAGGAAGAGGAGCATCGCGTTCACGAGGACAACGAAGGAGAAGGGGAACCAGAGGCGCATGGCGGCGTCGATCCGAGCGTCGACGACCATGGGTCCGATTGCGGGTCCGAGGTCCGGGTACGTCGGCACGAGGAGGGTGAGGGCGATGAGCGCCTTGGCGTCCGCCCCCCCGTGGAGGAGGCGCACCTGGTACATCCCCTGGTAGACGAGGACCATCACGGGCATCGTCAGGTACTCGAGGAACGCGACGCTGTCCGTCCTCCCCGACGCGACGACGTTCCACGTGGCGCCCACGAGGCCGACGAGGGCGAGGCCGAGGAGGCCGATCCGCAGGCGGCGGCCGTGGAACCCGTCCTCGTCGAGCAGGGGCTCGCCGAAGAACACGGCGTAGAACAAGCCCGCCGCGGAGGCGAGGACGACATAGTATTCCGCGGACGCCGAGATCATGGCCAGGTCGACGACGACGAGACCGAGCCCCAGGGTGCCCAGGAGGACCCAGAGGGGGTTCGGGACCTGCCGCGTCCGGAGGTCCATCCCCGCGGCGACAGCGAGGAAGGCGGCCCCCGCGAAGAGGCGCGCGGTGGAGAAGGGATCCACGGCGGCGCATCGGGAGTTCGTTATTTCAAATGCTCGACCCGAATCGCAAGGAGCGCGCCCGCGCGCGTCTCGCGCGCAACCACTGTCTCCCATGCAGCCGTCGCGTGGCCCCGTATGGCCCCCGCCGCCCCGGTCGCTGGGTTGGCGTTCCTACGGATCGTCCTCGCGGTCCTCCCCCGCGGTCGTCACCTGCTCCGTGGGCACGAGCGACATCGGGGAGGCGATCCGCCGACGCTTCGCCGGCGAGGGCATCGAAATACCGTTCCCGCAGCGCGTCGTCTGGAGTCGCGGGGCTCAGGTTTCGTCGCCGCGAAATGACTCACAAACGACTAAATAGAGCGTGTCGGATGCCATCGGCACGGGAGGACCCGCGCCCGTCCTCGAGGTCGTGCGAGATTGGCAGAGCCCCGTCGGATGAAGGTCAAGATCTGCCTCGTGGGCGAGCACGCGGTGGGGAAGACCTCGCTCATCCGCCGCTACGTCCTCGATGAGTTCGACGACCGCTACATCGTCACCCTCGGGGCGAAGGTCTCCAAGAAAGAGATGACCCTCGACGAGCGGGGCGGCGGGGCGATTCAGATGGACATGACGATCTGGGACATCATGGGCTCGAAGGGCTTCCGGGAGCTCCTCCGGGAGGCCTACTTCCACGGGGCCCAGGGCATCCTGGCCGTCGCCGACCTCACGCGGTACGACACCCTGGAGGACCTCGATTCCTGGGTCGAGTCCGTCTTCCGCACGGTCGGGGAGATTCCCGTCGTGTTTGCCGTGAACAAGACGGACCTGAAGGACCAGGCCGCCTTCGGGGAGGATCAAGTCGGGCAGGCCACGGAGGCGTTCGACGCGCCCTACTACCTCACCAGCGCGAAAACGGGAGAGAACGTGGAGACCGTGTTCCACTCCCTCGGCTCCATGATCGTGAAGTCCGCGACGAAGCCGGACGCGTAGACCCTTCAACATAGACTCAAGTAGTCCTTCCCTCGTTCTCCGCCCGTGGCGTCCCCCTCTCCCGTGCGGGACGAAGTCCGCGTTCGAGTCACGAGGGACCTCGGCCTCCTCGACGTGACGATGGCGGCCGTCGGGGCGATGGTCGGGGCGGGGATCTTCCTCCTCTCCGGCGCGACGTTCACGGTCGCGGGGGGGCTGACCCTCCTCAGCGTCGTCCTCGCGGGCCTCATCGTCCTCCTGTCGGGGCTCGGCTATGCGGAGCTCGCGTCGGGACGCCCCGGGGCCGCGGGGGGCGCCTACGCCTGGGTGCGCTCCGCCCTCCCCGCACCGAGCGGCTTCCTCAGCGGATGGGCCTCCTGGGGCGGCCATGTCGCTGCGACGGCCCTCAGCGCCCTCGGCCTCGGCGCGTTCCTCGTGGAGTTCCTCGCCCGGTCCGACACGCCCTTCGAGCCCCTGGGGGGGCGGGAGCGGCTCGCGGCCGTCGCGGCCCTCGGGTTTGCGGTCGCCTTCCACTACGGCCGGGTCCACGTTTCCCGACGAGCGCTCGGGCGTCTCACCCTGGGCAAGGTCGTTGTCCTCCTGGCGTTCGCCGGCGTCGGAATCGTGTACGCGCTCCTGCCCGGCCCCCCGCGGGGCCTTGGCGCGGGCGACGCGCAGCCGGGCCTTCTCGGCCTCCTCGTCGGGGCGGGCGTGTTCTTCCTCGCCTTTGAGGGGTTCGAGGTGATCGCCCAGCTCGCGGACCAGACGAAGAAGCCCGAGCGCACGGTCGCCCGGGGGATCCTCCTCGCGGTCATCCTCTCCCTCGGGGTCTATGCGCTCCTCGTCACCGCGGTCCTTGGTAACCTGCCCTCGTCGTCCGTCGCGGGATGGCCGGCGTGCGAGGCGTGCTCCGGGACGCCGGAGGACTTCGCCCTCGTCGGCTTCGCGAACCTGCCGGTCCCGGGGATGCGCGGCGCCTTCCTCCTCGTCGGAATCGCGGTCATGTGGGGCGCCCTCGGGGCGAACCTCACGGCGGCCACGAAGACGTCCTTCGAGATGGCTCGGGACGGGTTCCTTCCCGGCCGTCTCGCGTCCGTTGGGAACCGGGACGTACCCATCTTCGCCCTCCTCGCGACCGCCGCCCTCTCCGCGAGCCTCTTCGCGTTCGGGCTCGAGACGATCGCGATCCTCGGGAGCCTCGCGTTCCTCCTCCTGTTCTCCTTCGTGCAGGCCTCCGTCGTCACCCTCCGCCGCCGGGAGCGCAGGACGGCGCCCGGGTTCCGTGTCCCGCTTGTGCCCGCGGTCCCCATCGTTGCTGTCGCGCTGAACATCGTCGTCGGCGCGGTCCTGTGGAACTACCCCGGCGCCGCGGACAGCCGTCTTCCCGCGGGGGCCCTCGCGACGTACCTGGGCCTGCTCTGGGTCGCCCTCGGCCTCATCTTCCATTGGTTCGCGGGGGGTCGCCAAGCGATCCGCGTGGGGGCGCTGGCGCAGCCCGAGATCGCGGACGTCCTCACGGCGGCGGAGGACGCGGTCGAGCTCGAGCGATACCGGGTCTTCCTCCCCCTACGGGAGTTCGAGGACGCGGACCTCGTGGAGTTCGCCGCCCGCGTGGCCCGCGCCCGGGGCGCGGAACTCAGCCTCCTCAACGTCGTCGAGATCCCGAGAAACCTCCCGCCGAAGGCGATCCGCTTCCGGTACGTGGACGATCGGATCAAGGGCCTCCAGAAGGTCTCGAGATTGGCGTCCCGCTTCGGCGTCGACACCCGCCCCGTCGTGAAGATCGGACACAAGGTGTACGAGATCATCCTCGACACCCTCCGGGAGGAGGCCGTGAACCTCCTCGTCACGGGCTGGCGGGGAACCCGCGTGGAGGGCGAACGGCGGATGCTCGGGAGCAACCTGGACTACCTCATCGAGAACGCCCCGTGCGACATCGCCATCTTCAAGACGGAGGGGCTACGGACGCCCCTCCAGCGCCTCGTCGTCCTCACGAGCCCGATCTGGCCCCTCTCCGGGATTGACGAGCTCGCCCTCATCCTCGCGGAGGAGGACCACCCGGCGATCGAGGTCCTCGGGCTCGCGGGGGACCCTGCGGAGGCGGAGCGGCTCAAGCAGGAGGCGGAGTCATTCCTCGCCGAGGGCCACGCGCGGGGCCACTCCATCGAGCACCGCATCCTGTACTCTCGACAATGGGAGAGCGTCGCGCTCCAGGAGAGCGCGGAGGCGTCCGTCCTGCTCGTCCGCGCGTCGTCCCCCGGGGGCCTTCGCAAGTTCGCCCTCGGGCCCGTGGAGGACCGGATCGTGAAGCTCGCCCGGTGCCCCGTCCTCCTCCTGCGGAAGGGCGCGTCCTAGGCGGCCCCGCCGTGAGGCCGGATCGAGGCCGCGGCGAAGCCGTCCTGGATGCGGTCGATGAGCTCCGACCTCGTCTCCTTCATCCGCTCGGGCCGGTCCGTGTACGCGAGGACCTGGTACACGATCGCGTCGCCCCGGACGTCCTTCGTGAAGGCCGCAGGCGGCGGCTCGGGCACGATCCCCGCCGTTTCCCGGGCCGCCTTCACGAGGAGCTCCCGGACCCGGTCGTGGCCCACCTCGAAGCCCACCCCAATCTCCACGGACATCGCGTACGGCTTCGAGCGGCTGAAGTTCACGATAGGCGTCCGGAGGAGCTGCGCGTTCGGGAACGTGGCCCTCTCGCCCCGGAGGGTTCGCACCTGGGTGAGGGTCAGGCTCATCGAGACGACATCGCAGACGAGGTCCGCGCCAATCTTCACGCGATCCCCCACGTCGAAGGGGTCCGCCCGCATGAGAGTGACGCCCGCGAGGGCGTTCCTCACGGGGTCGAACGTGAGGACCGCGACGAGGAGGAGGAAGGCGACGAATCCGATCGCGAAGATCACGAGGCGCTCCTCGGTCAGGATGATGTCGAGGAGCACGAACACGAGGACGATGGCGCCCAAGAGCCAGACCGCGTACCGGGCGATTGACTTGAACTCGTCCACGACCCGAGCGGTGAACTTCTTCGTCCGTCTCTTCATGTCCTCGAAGATCGAGTTCACGAAACGGTCCGCGACGGCGATAACGAGGAGGGCGAGGAGGACCGCGACGGCGATGGGGACCGTGACCTCCGCGCTCGGCCACGCGATGATCGCGAAGTACGTCTGGTCCTCCGCGGGCAGGGTGCGGATCGCGCCGAGGACCGCGACGGCGACTGCGGCTGCGTAGATGAGGTACTTCAGGACGACCTCCGTGAAGGCGAGGGCCCGCGGGGGCGCGATCCGCTTCGGTTTGACCTTGAGCTCCCCGCGGAGGAACGCGGCGAAGCGGTGGAGGATGCGGACGACGAGGGCCGCGATGAAGATCACGAAGAGGGCGAAGAAGAGGGACGGGACCCTCTTCAGGAAGGCGACGAGGCCTTCCCGGAGGACGGGGCTCTGGGTCTGGGCGATTCCGAGGACGAGGATCGCCATGGAGGCGATCCAGACGACCTCGAGGACCCGGTGGACGAAGCCCAGGGTGTCCCGGTCCAGCCACCGGCTCTCGAGGGTCTTCAGGTACTCGAAGTACCGGGACATGAAGGCGAGGAACCACATCATGCACGCGGCGACGAGGATGATGACCGCGATGTACGGGAGGAGGGCGATGAGCGCGGCAAGGGCGTCGCCCTCCACCTGGAGTTCCAGGGGGAACACGCCGCGGGGAGCAGGCGCCGCTTACATAAGGTTTGGCGGATGTGGTTAAGCCGGGTGCGGGACGATGGCCGCGGCTCTTTTATTACGGGACACGGCTTGCCCGACCTCGGGCCCATGTCCCGCATCCATCGGACCCCGCGTCCCCTCCCGTGGCCCGGGTTCGTGACTGCGTGGCGGGCGGCCTTCGGGCTCTCCCTCCTCCTCGTCGCCGCCGGATTGGCCGTCACCCTCGCCTCGTCGTCCGAGGCCTACATCGTCCTCGCGACGACGACGAGCACGCGGGACTCGGGACTCCTCGATTACCTCCTCCCCGAGTTCTCGCGGGACTCCGGGATCGGCGTGCGGTACGTCGCCGTGGGCACGGGACAGGCGCTCGATGTGGCCCGGCGGGGGGATGCCGACATCGTCATGGTCCACGCGCCCGCCATAGAGCTCGACTTCATGGCCCAGGGCCACGGCCTCTGCCGGAGCCGGGTGATGCGAAACGAGTTCATCGTCGTGGGGCCTGCGTCCGACCCCGCGGGGATCCGGGGCCTGACGAACGCCACCGCAGCGTTCGCGCGGATCCTCTCGTCCCGCGCTCTCTTCGTATCCCGTGCGGACAACTCGGGTACCCACATCATGGAGCGGACGATCTGGGGATGGGTCAACTACACCCCGGACCCGGACGTTGACTCCTGGTATCGGGAGGCGGGCTCGGGGATGGCTGCGACCCTCGAGGTCTCGTCCCAGCTCGGTGGGTACACCTTGTCGGACAACGGGACCTTCCTCGTCCGCCGATCGAGTCTGGACCTGGAAGTGGACGTGCAGAACGACCCGCCTCTGCAGAACCTCTATAGCGTGATCCCCGTGAATCCGGCCCTCCACCCGAACGTGAAGTCATCGTGGGCCCTGGGCTTCGCAAGGTGGCTCGTCTCGCCCCGCGGGCAGGGCCTCATCGGGAACTACACGGCCGGCGGGGAGCAGCCTTTCCATCCGGAAGCGCAAGACGGGTGCGGCCATGTCGGTTGACGCGGAGGTCCTCCAGATTGTGGGGCTTTCCCTGCTCGTCGCAGGGACGTCGACCCTCATCGGGTTCGTCGTCGGCGCGCCCCTGGGGGCCCTCATCGCCTTGAAGGAGTTCCCCGGGAGGAACTTCGTCCGGACCCTCGCGTTCACGTTCTACGGGTTCCCGCCCGTCCTCGCGGGGCTCCTCGTCTTCCTCCTCCTCTCCCGCGACGGCCCCCTCGGCGCCCTCGGCTGGCTCTTCACCCCGATCGGCATGGTCATCGCCCAGACCTTCCTCGTCATCCCGATCGTCATGGGGCTCACGATCTCCGCGGTCATGGCCGTGGAGCGGAGGCTCCACGAGACGGCCCGCACGCTGGGCGCGGACGATCGCCAGTGGCGCGCGACGGCCCTTCACGAGGCGCGGCTCGGGGTCGTCACGGCGGTCATGGTCGGATTCGGCCGGGCCGTGTCCGAGGTCGGCGCCGTCCTCATCGTCGGCGGCAACATCCGCGGCCACACGCGCGTCCTCACGACCGCGATCGTCCTCGAGACCTCCCAGGCCCATTACCTCGAGGCGACGGTCCTCGGCGTGATCCTCTTTGGGATCGCGTTCGCGGTGTTCGCGGTCCTCCAGCGGCTCCAGGGGCGTGGGGTCCTGTGATCCCGCCTCTCTCCCTCCACGGCGTCCGGAAGTCCTTCGGCGGAAAGGAGGTCCTCCGGGGGATCGACGCGGGCATCTCCGCGGGGGAGATCTTCGCGATCGTGGGGCCGAGCGGGGTCGGGAAGACGACGACCCTCCGCCTCCTGGACCTCCTCGACGCGCCCGACTCGGGCGAGATCCGGTTCCACGGGGCCTCCGTGTCCGTGGGGTCCCCCGCCGCTCTCGACCAGAGGCGCCGGATGGCGATGATCATGCAGAACCCCTCCACGTTCCGCGCGACCGTGTTCGAGAACGTGGCGTACGGGCTCTGGCTCCGCGGGGTCGATCCCCGGGAGATCCGGGTCCGGGTGTTCCAGGCCCTCGCGTTCGTCGGGCTCCTCGAAGCCGCAGGGCAGAGGGCGGACCGCTTGAGCGGCGGAGAGCAGCAGCGGATCGCCTTCGCGCGGGCCGCGGTGCTCCGGCCCGAGGTCCTGTTCCTCGACGAATTCACGGCGAACCTGGATCCGGGGAACGTGCGCCTCCTCGAACAGGCGGTCCTCCGGCACCGTCGGGAGGCAGGTTCCACGATCGTGATCGTGACCCACAACCTGTTCCAAGCGAGGCGGCTTGCGGACCGGGTCGGGGTCCTCCTCGAGGGACGCCTGGCGGAGGTGGGGCCCGCCCGGGACATCTTCGAGGCCTCGCAGACCCCGGAGGTCCGCGCGTTCCTCTCCGGCGAGATGGCGTACTGAGCCTTCACACGAGGCCCACGTCGAGCGTCTCCACGCTCGAGACCCCGGGGATCGCGGAGAGGGCCTGCTCAAGGGGTTCCGACCCGCCCGCGGCGTCATCGACGATGGCGACCGCATGGATCGCCCGGAGGCCGAATGCGACGGGCCGCTCCTCGAGGGTCCGGAAGCTCGATCCGAGGGCCTTCCGGACGGAAGCCTTGAGCGCCTCGAGGTCGACCTCGATCCCCTCGGGCATGACCTTCAGGGTGACCGCGACGGACCCCATCCGCGTCCCTCAGGGGCCCTCGAAGGCGCAATGGGGACAGCGGTACGCGACGGACTGGTCCCGGCATCGCGCGCAGCGACCGATACGGCTTTGGCCGCAGCTCGGGCAGGGGAACGACGTGGTCCCTCTCCCGACGAGCACGGCGCCGCAGGAGGCGCACCGGTTCTCCGAGGGGCTCACGGCCGGCCGGAAGAACGGCGGTCTATAAAACGTTGTGGGGGTCCCTCCGGAGGCGCGATTATTATCCAGATTGTCCGATGAAAAAGGCCCGGGACGTGCTGCCGCGAGGCTGGGAGCGTCCGATCGGCCGCAAAGTTTAATTAGAGGGGTCCATTTGGACTGCGGTCGCATGTCGCCGCCGCCAGCCCGAGGGCCCGTAGCTCAGCTAGGTAGGACGGCGATCCCGTCGCCCCTAGAAAGAGCATCCGGCTTTTAACCACATCTCCCCCAAGGAGGGTGGAGAGAGACCGGGTGGTCCGGGGTTCGAAAGGGCCCCGCGGCCCGTGCGGGGACCCCGAAAGTCCCCGCGGGCCCGTAGGGCGGCCGCAACGGTGACATGCCAGGTGGGACAGACCAGGCCGCCCAGGGAGGACCCCCCTTGAGGTTCAACGTCTTGGAGCACCAGTTCGTGCCAGAGCACCGCCTCGTTCCGGAGGAAGAGGCGGAGAAGACCCTGAAGGCCCTCCGGATCACCCGCGACCAGCTCCCGAAGATCCGCCGGAGCGATCCCGTGATCCAGGTCCTCGAGAGGATCGAGGGGCCGATTGAGGAAGGGCGGATCATCCGCGTCACGCGGGTCAGCAGCACGGCGGGCGTATCGGAAGCGTATCGGTTGGTCATCGGGAGGTAAGGCATGCGGGAACTCATCGACGCGTTCTTTCGGGAACGCTCTATTGTGAACCATCACATCGCGTCGTTCAACGACTTCCTCCCCACGATCGACAACCCGAACTCGAGGATGCAGCGGATCGTGGACAACCACCGCTCCTCCCCGGAGGACGAGAGGCGGGGGATCATCCGCCTCGACGAGGACCGGACGGAAGGGGACGTCATCGAGATCCGGATCGGGCGCAAGCGGGACGAGCGCGGGCGGATCGACATGGAGGCGAAGCCCACGATCAAGCTCGGCCTCCCCGTCGTGAAGGAGGCGAACGGGGCGACTCACGCCCTGAGCCCCATGGAGGCGCGCCTCCGGAACCTGAACTACACGGCTCCGATCTACCTCGACTTCACGGTCATCGAGAACGGGATCGAGCGGGAACCGGAACAGGTCCACGTCGGGAACCTCCCGATCATGGTCAAGTCGAAGAAGTGCCTCCTGTACAAGGAGAACCTCGAGACGGAGGGGGAGCTCAGCCACGATGAGTACCAGCGAAAGCTCGTCGAGAAGGGGGAGGACCCCTACGACCCCGGCGGGTATTTCATCATCGGCGGGACGGAGAGGACCCTCATCAGCCTCGAGGACCTCGCCCCGAACCGCGTCCTCGTAGAGTTCAACGAGCGGTACGGCCGGAAGGTCGAGGTCGCGAAGGTCTTCTCCCAGCGCGAGGGGTACAGGGCCCTCACCCTCATGGAGAAGAAGAAGGACGGCATGCTCATCGTCTCCGTCCCAACCGCCTCGGGTCAGATTCCCCTCATCATCCTCATGAAGGCACTGGGGATGGAGAAGGACGAGGACATCCACAACGCGATCGTCTCGACCCCCGCGATGGCGAACATCGTGTACGCGAACATCGAGGAGGTCAAGAACAAGAAGCTGTACCCGCCGAACGGCATCCTCACGAGGGACGACGCGATCAACTACCTCGAGAAGAAGTTCGCCACGGGCCAGGCGAAGGAGTACCGGATCAAGAAGGTCGAATCGATCCTCGATCGCTCCCTCCTCCCCCACCTCGGCGACACCCGGGAGGACCGGATCAAGAAGGCGATCTTCCTGGGCCGCGTCGCGAGGACGGTCCTCGAGCTCTCCCTCGGGATGCGACGGGAGGACGACAAGGACCACTACGCGAACAAGCGCCTGAAGCTCGCGGGGGACCTCATGGAGGACCTCTTCCGCGTCGCCTTCGCGAACCTCGTGAAGGACCTCAAGTACCAGCTCGAGCGGTCCTACGCCCGGCGGCGGGAGCTCAAGATTGCGTCCGCGATCCGCCCCGACCTCTTGACCCAGCGGCTCCTCCACGCCCTCGCGACGGGGAACTGGGTCGGCGGCCGCGCCGGGGTGAGCCAGCTCCTCGACCGGACGTCGAACATGTCGACCCTCAGTCACCTGCGCCGGGTCACGTCCCCTTTGACGAGGTCCCAGCCCCACTTCGAGGCGCGGGACCTGCACCCGACCCAGTGGGGCCGGCTGTGCCCGAACGAGACGCCGGAAGGCCAGAATTGTGGTCTCGTCAAGAACTGTGCGTTGGTCATCGACGTCTCCGAGGGCTTCCCCGAGGACGAGGTCAAGCTCCTCCTCGCGGACCTCGGCACGAAGCAGGTCAAGGGCCAGCAGAGCGACCTCACTCGCGTCTACGTGAACGGGGACCTCGTGGGCCTCCATGAGGATCCAACGATGCTCGTCTCCGAGATCCGGGAGCGGCGCCGTTCAGGACTCCTCAGCCACGAGGTCAACGTGCGCTACGACGAGAACATGGGCGAGATCATCATCAACTGCGACGAGGGCCGCATCCGCAGGCCCCTTCTCGTCGTGAAGGACGGCCACCTCGTCCTCTCGAAGAAGCACCTCGAGGACCTCAAGCTCGGACGCTCCCGCTTCTCCGACCTCGTGCGGAACGGGGTCGTCGAATGGATCGACGCCGAGGAAGAGGAGGACGCGTTCATCGCGATCTACCCGTATGACGTCCCGCCCCGGTGCAAGGAGTGCAAGCACCCCCTGTCCCGGAACGACGTCACGTGGGTGAACCTCGGGTCCCGGGAAGAGGACGTCGAGCTCGAGTGCCGCCACTGCCGCAAGACGTTCCGGGTGAAGTCTCACATCACGAAGGAGACGAGCCACCTCGAGGTGGATCCCCTCGTCATCCTGGGCGTGGCCTCGGGCCTCGTGCCCTATCCGGAGCACAACTCCTCCCCGCGGGTCACGATGGGCGCGGGGATGGCGAAGCAGTCCCTGGGCCTCGGCGCCTCGAACTACCGCGCCAGGCCCGACACGCGGAGCCATCTCCTCCACTATCCGGAGAAACCCCTCGTCCAGACGGCTTCGATGCCGTACGTCTCCTTCAACGAGCGGCCCGCGGGCCAGAACTTCGTCGTCGCGGTCATGTCGTACCACGGGTACAACATGGAGGACGCGATCGTGATGAACAAGGCCTCCATCGACCGCGGCCTCGGCCGCTCCTCGTTCATGCGCACGTACCGCGCGGAGGAGCGCCGCTACCCGGGCGGGCAGGAGGACCACTTCGAGATCCCCTCGCCCGACGTGCGCGGGGCCCGCGCCGACCTGTCGTATGCGAACCTCACGCCCGACGATGGGCTCATCTCGCCCGAGGTCCTCGTCACGGGCGGGGACGTCCTTATCGGGAAGACGAGCCCGCCCCGCTTCCTCGAGGAGGAGACGGATTTCCTGACGCCCCAGAAGCGGCGGGAGACGTCGATCACCGTGCGGCACGGGGAGAGCGGCTGGGTCGACTCCGTCATGCTCACGGAGTCCGAGAACGGCTCCAAGCTCGCGAAGGTGAAGGTCCGCGACCTACGAGTCCCCGAACTCGGGGACAAGTTCGCGTCCCGCCATGGCCAGAAGGGTGTGATCGGGCTCATCGCCCCCCAGGAGGATCTGCCCTTCACGGCCCAGGGGATCATCCCTGACCTCATCATCAACCCTCACGCGATCCCATCGCGGATGACCGTCGCCCACGTCCTCGAACAGATCGGCGGAAAGGTCGGATCCATGGAGGGCCGCTTCATCGACGGCACACCGTTCTCCGGGGAGCGGGAGGACGCCCTCCGGAGGGCTCTCGAGGAGAACGGCTTCCGCTCGAACGGGAAGGAGATCCTCTACGATGGGAAGACGGGCCGGATGATCCCCGCCGAGATCTTCGTCGGGGTCATCTACTACCAGAAGCTCCACCACATGGTGTCCGGGAAGCTCCACGTCCGGAGCCGCGGGCCCGTGCAGATCCTCACGCGGCAGCCGACGGAGGGTCGGTCCCGCCAGGGCGGCCTCCGGTTCGGGGAGATGGAACGCGACTGCCTCATCGGCCACGGGGCCGCGATGGTCATCAAGGACCGCCTCCTCGATGAGTCCGACGGCACGATCCAATACGTCTGCGGGAACCTGGAATGCGGCCACTTCGCGATCAAGGACCGGAAGGGCGCCCTGCGCTGCCCTGTCTGCGAGAACACCTCGAAGATCTACCCCGTGCAGACATCGTACGCGTTCAAGCTCCTCCTCGACGAGCTCCTGTCCCTGGGCGTGGCCATGCGCCTCCAACTGGAGGACCTCAAATGATGTCCATGCGCGGGGTCACGAAGCGGATCCGGGCGATCAAGTTCGCCCTCCTGAGTCCGGACGAGATCCGTCGGATGTCGGCCACGAAGATCATCACGGCGGACACGTACGACGACGACGGCTTCCCCATCGATATGGGCCTCATGGACTCCCATCTTGGAGTCATCGAGCCCGGCCTGCGATGCAAGACGTGCGGCGGCAAGGTCGACGACTGCCCCGGGCACTTCGGCCACATCGACCTCGCGATGCCCGTGATCCACGTCGGGTACGTGAAAGACATCAAGAAGCTCCTCCAGGCCACATGCCGCCGTTGCGGGAGGCTCCTCCTCACGCGCCAGCAGGCGATGGAGTACATAGCGGAGATGGAGCAAGTCGAGGAGCTCGGGGGCGACGTGACCGACGTCGGGCTCGTCTCGAAGGAGACGGCGAAGGAGGCAACGAAGCGGCAGCGCTGTCCCCACTGCGGGGAGGAGCAGGGGAAGGTCACCCTCGACAAACCCACGACGTTCCGGGAGGACGGCCACAAACTCACCCCGAAGGAGGTCCGGGAGCGCCTCGAGCGGATCCCGAACGAGGACCTCCGGGTCCTCGGGATGAACCCCGAGGTCGCACGGCCCGAGTGGATGGTCCTCACGGCCCTCCTCGTGCCGCCCGTGACCGTCCGCCCGTCGATCACCCTGGAGTCCGGCGACCGCTCGGAGGACGACCTCACCCACAAGCTCGTCGACGTCCTGCGGATCAACCAGCGGCTCCGGGAGAACCGGGACGCTGGAGCGCCCCAGCTCATCGTGGAGGACCTGTGGGAGCTCCTCCAGTACCACATCACGACATACTTCGACAACCAGACGTCGGGAATCCCGCCCGCGAGGCACCGCTCGGGACGGCCCCTCAAGACCCTCGTCCAGCGCCTCAAGGGCAAGGAGGGCCGCTTCCGCTCGAACCTCTCCGGGAAGCGGGTCAACTTCAGCGCGCGGACGGTCATCTCCCCGGATCCGATCCTCTCGATCAACGAGGTCGGCGTCCCCGTGGAGGCGGCCCGCGAGCTCACAGTGCCCGTCCACGTCCAGACGTACAACCTCGATATCGTCAAGCAGTGGGTCAAGCGCGGCCCCGCGCCCCTGGGCGCCCTCGGGGAGTACGTCCCCGGGGTCAACTACGTGATTCGGCCCGACGGCCGGAGGATCCGGGTCACGGACAAGAATGCGGAGGTCGTCGCGGAGGCCGTCGAGCTGGGCTACACGGTCGAGCGGCAGCTCGTCGACGGGGACATCGTCCTCTTCAACCGGCAGCCTTCCCTCCACCGCATGTCGATGATGGCCCACGAGGTACGCGTGATGGCCCACAAGACGTTCCGCTTCAACCTCGCGGTATGCCCTCCGTACAATGCGGACTTTGACGGCGACGAGATGAACCTCCACGTCCTTCAGAGCGAGGAGGCCCGGGCGGAGGCCCGGGTCCTCATGCGGGTCCAGGAGCACATCCTCTCCCCGCGGTTCGGCGGGCCCGTGATCGGCGGGATCCACGACCATATCACGGGCGCCTTCCTCCTGACCCACAAGGACAGCCGCTTCACGCGGGAGGAGGTCACGTACATCCTGAGCAAGATCGACGTGAAGGACCTGCCCCCGCCGGACGTCAAGAAGGGCGGGGAGGAGTACTGGTCCGGGAAGCTCCTCTTCACGATGATCCTCCCGAAGGACCTCAGCATGACGTTCAAGTCTTCCATCGCCCCGAAGGGGGACATCGGGCTCAAGGAGCTCAGGGATGAGGACTCCCTCGTCGTGATCAAGGACGGCGAGCTCGAGTCCGGCACCGTGGACGAGAACGCGGTCGGCGCGTTCAAGGGGAAGATCCTCGACAAGCTCGCCCGGGACTACGGCCCCGACGCGGCGCGGGAGTTCATCGACAAGGCGACGAAGCTCGCAATTGGGGCGATCATGGTCCGCGGCTTCACGACGGGGATCGACGACGAGGACATCCCTGACGAGGCGAAGAAGCAGATCGCGGACGTCCTCAAGCAGGCCGTGGAGAAAGTCGAAGGGCTCGTGGAGGCGTACAAGCGTGGGGAACTCGAGCAGATGCCCGGGCGGTCCCTCGAGGAGACGCTCGAGGTCGAGGCGATGAAGGTCCTCGGCCGGGCCCGCGACCAGGCAGGCCAGATCGCGGGGAAGCACCTCGGGATCGAGAACTCCGCGGTCATCATGGCAAGGTCCGGTGCCCGAGGGTCCATGCTGAACCTGTCCCAGATGGCAGGCTGCATCGGCCAGCAGGCTGTCCGTGGGGAGCGCCTCAGCCGCGGCTACTGGAACCGCACCCTGCCCCACTTCCGGAAGGGCGATCTCGGGGCCGAGGCGAAAGGCTTCGTCAAATCGTCGTACAAGAGCGGGCTCCGGCCGACGGAGTACTTCTTCCATGCGATGGGGGGCCGCGAAGGCCTCGTCGATACGGCCGTCCGGACGTCTCGGTCGGGGTACATGCAGCGGAGGCTCATCAACGCCCTCGAGGACCTCAAGGTCAAGGAGGACGGGACCGTGCGGAACACGGCGAACACGATCATCCAGTTCCGGTTCGGCGAGGACGGCGTGGACCCATCCCGGAGCGTCCAGGGCCACGCGGTCGACATCGATGACGTCCTCCAGGAGGTCCTCGGCGAGGAGCCCTCGTGGAAGGAGCGGCTCCGGGAGCAGGAGATGGCCTCCTACGGGCTCACGGAGAAGGACATGTACGTCGAGCTGAGCGAGGAGGAGATCGAGGTCGAGGAGGAGGAGCCTCCCGCGGAGGAGTGACGGTGGCGCGCGCAGCGACGGTCCAGGCCCTGCGGAACCGGGGGATCTCGAAGAAGACGGCAGAGATCCTCGCGGACGCGGGGTTCACCCTCGAGAAGCTCCAGGGCGCGAAGGTCGAGCGGCTCAAGAGGTTCATCTCGGAGAAGGAGGCGGTCAAGCTCCTCAAGAAACTCGGGACCCCCCCGCCCGCGGAGCCCGCCCGGAAGGTCCCCGCGAAGCCGAAGAAGGCGGAGGTCCGGAGACGTCCGGCGGCCCGGGAAGTGGAAGGGGAGCCGGAGGTCCCGCTCAAGATCCCCACGAAGTCCCCGCCCCTCGCGGCGGGGGAGCAGGAGGTCCTGGACGGCCTCAAGGAGCTCGGGCGTTGGCTCCCTCGGTCCGTCGTGGGCGAGCTCGCCCGCAAGATTGAGGGGCTCAAGATCTCCCGGAAGCGGCTCCTCGAGGTCCTCCAGAAGGTCTGCGAGAAGTTCGACATCCACGCGATCGACCCGAACGAGAGTGCGGGAATCGTGTCCGCCCAGTCCATCGGCGAACCCGGGACCCAGATGACCATGCGGACGTTCCACTACGCAGGAGTTGCAGAGATGAACGTCACCCTCGGCCTGCCGCGGCTCATCGAGATCGTCGACGCGCGGCGGGTCCCCTCGACCCCGATCATGGAGATCCACGTGAAGTCGGGGCACAACGATCTTGAGAAGATGCGGAAGATCGCGACGGAGATCGAGGTCACGATCCTCGAGGACATCGCGGACATCGAGACGGACCTCGAGCACATGCGGGTCCTCGCGTACCCCGACGACCATCGGATCCGGTCCCGCGGCGTCACGTGGGCGGAGATCGAGGAGCGGCTGAAGAAACTCGGCTCCGTCGAGGAGGTCCGGCGCACGGTCGGGACGACGGAGAAGAAGGCGAAGGCCGTCGTCTTCGAGGCGGGCGAGCCGTCGTACAAGAAGCTCCAGCGCCTCGTCGAGCAGGTCCGCACGACGAAGATCAAGGGGATCGACGGGATCCGCCGGGCGATCATCAAGAAGCGCGGGGACGGCTACGTGATCTACACGGAGGGCTCGAACCTCTCCAAGATCCTCGAGCTGGCGTACGTCGACGCGGCGAAGACGACGACGAACTCGATCCAGGAGATCTACGAGGTCCTGGGGATTGAGGCCGCGAGGAACGCGATCATCAACGAGGCGTACAACACCCTCCAGGAGCAGGGGCTCACGGTCGACATCCGCCACATCATGCTTGTCTCCGACATGATGACGAACGACGGAGACGTGAAGGCGATCGGGCGGCACGGGATCTCGGGGCGGAAGTCGTCCGTCCTCGCCCGGGCCGCGTTCGAGATCACGGCGCACCACCTCCTCAGGGCCGCAATCCAAGGCGAGGTGGACTACCTCGACGGGGTCGCGGAGAACGTCATCGTGGGGCAGCCCGTGACCCTCGGGACCGGCGCGGTGAACCTCGAATACAAGCCGCCCGTGAACCTCCCGAAGCCGGTCCCGAAGCCCGCCCCGCCGCCGGCCCCCGTCGTGCGGGAACCGGAGGTGGACGCATGATCGATGTGAACCGTGCCCTCAAGGTCGCGACGGACACGGGGGACGTCCGATTCGGCATCCGCGAAGTCCGGTGGGCAGCCAAGGCGCGGCAGGCGAAGCTCGTCGTCGTGGCCTCGAACTGCCCTGAGGACGCGCTCGGCACCCTCGGCGACGTCCGCGTCGTCCGCTTCCCCGGCACGAACGTGGAGCTCGGGGCCGCGTGCGGCGTGCCGTTCAGTGTCGCCGCAGTGGCCGTCTTGAGCCCCGGGGAGTCCAACATCCTCAGCGCCTAGGGACGCCCATGGCCGAGGTCACGTTCGACGAGCAGACGATGCGGTACGTGGCCCTGTTCCAGGACACGACTCGGACGACGGTCGTGGACTGCGTGATCGGCGGAGACCGCCTGATCTTCGTCGTGAAGGAGGGGGATATCGGCAAGGCGATCGGCAAGAGGGGGGAGCACGTCGCGAAGCTCAAGCGCCTGCTGAACAAGGACATCCACGTCGTCGAGTACTCGGACCAGCCGGAGAAGTTCGTGGCCAACGTGTTCCGGAACTACGACGTGAAAGGCGTCCAGATCGAGAAGCGCGGGGACATCGTCCATGCGACGGTCACCGTGGAGTCGACGAAGAAGGGCCGGGCCATCGGAAGGGACGGGCGAAACCTCCGGATCTCGAGGGACCTCATCGCCCGCCACCACGCGATCCAGAGCGTGTCCGTGGCCTGATCGCGGGCACACTCAGGGTCCTGGGGGCTTCTGCGCCGCGGGCTTGCCTTTCATCGTCGCCCCGTAGGCGAGGACCCCGACGCCCACGATGAGGACGACCCACCCCATCCATCCGGGGACGAAGAACCCCGCGACAAACAGGACGAGCCCGACGATCACGACGATCGGGTTCATGAAGGCCGGGCATGGCGGCGCCGGAGGGTGAAGGTGTCGGGGGCCCGGCGAAGGGGTTATTATCGCGGGGGGCCATGCGGCGGCCGCTCGCACCCTGCGGGCGAAGGGACCCCCACCCGATGATGACGGCCTCCTCTGGGGAGGCCACGCCTTCCCCCTCGACGCGGACCGGCCTCCTCTCCCCCGACGCGGACCGGGAGGTCCTCGCCCTCGCGGGCCGAGGACCCGGGGACGGCCCCCGAGCATGGCGGCTGAACCTCGAGGCCCACCGGCGCTCCCTCGTCCACGGGTTCAACGTCCTCCTCGCGTGGCCCACCCTCCGCGGCGTCGCCCGGTACGAGCACCAGGAGCGGACGGCCCTCCGGGTCCTCCAAGACCTTCGGGGCCGCGCGGTCCTCGCGGACGAGGTCGGGCTCGGGAAGACCGTGGAGGCCGGCCTCGTCCTCAAGGAGTACGCGATTCGGGGCCTCGTCCGGCGTGCCCTCGTCCTCACCCCGCCCGCCCTCGCGACCCAGTGGCGGGAGGAGATGGAGGAGAAGTTCTCCCTCCCCTTCGCGCTCCTTCGCTCCACGAGGGACTGGGAGGGGCGCCCGTTCCTCATCGCGTCCCTCGACACGGCGAAGCGCGAGCCCCACCGGGCGGCCGCCCAGGCGCGGACCTGGGACCTCGTCATCGTGGACGAGGCCCATCGGCTCAAGTCTCGGGCGTCCCTCAACTGGCGCTTCGTCGCGGGGCTCCGGAAGAAGTACATGCTCCTCCTGACGGCGACCCCCGTCCAGAACAACCTCGACGAGCTGTTCAACCTCGTGAGCCTCCTGAAGCCGGGCCAGCTCCACACGTACGACACGTTCCTCGAGCGGTACGTCGCGAGCCCCGACCGCCGGGTCCCCGCCCGGGTCCCCGAGCTCCGTCGCCGCCTCCGGGATGTCATGGTGAGGAACCGCCGCGGGATCTCTTTCGTCCTGCCTCCGAGGCGGGTCCACGGCCTCGCGGTCGAGCTGGGTCGGGAGGAGCGGGAGCTCTACGAGGACGTCACGGACTTCGTCCGGGACGCGTGGTCGGGCGGAGGCGGCTGGCTGCCCCTCACGGCGAGGCTCACCCTCATCGTCCTCCAGCGGGAGATCGGGAGCAGCACGTTCGCCGCCGCGGCGACCCTCCGGAAGATGGCGGCGGGTCCGCTCTTCGGGTTCGAGGAGCGGGAACGCCTCGCCGCCCTCCACGTACGCGCGGCCGCGATCCACGCAAACGTGAAGGCGGACCACCTCCGCCGGTTC
>Ga0209751_10000289_pt1 | contig 54028 bp, 43 predicted proteins | sample RifCSP13_1_FD_184019 | JGI IMG/M metagenome (GOLD analysis project Ga0209751, IMG submission 184019) | Soil microbial communities from Rifle, Colorado - Rifle CSP2_sed 13_1 (SPAdes) (version 2) | ecosystem: Environmental > Terrestrial > Deep subsurface > Rock core/Sediment | place: Rifle...
CCGCCAGCGCATCGTCATCTCCCAGGTCCTCGAAGGCGAGCCCGTGGGCCTCGAAGAGGAGCGAGATGGACTCTGGTCCGTCTACTTCGGACCCATCCTGCTGGGACGACTCGATGAGAGAAACCATGGCTTCCGTGGGCTATTCCCCCACACACAGTCCTCGTGATACTGTCACCTATGTACCTGGACTCTGTGTCACCTATGTCCCCGGCAGTACAGTGGTCCAAAGCTGATGACTGATTACTGATTACTGATCACTGATTACTGGTCACTGATCCAGTGCTTCCCACTCGATTCAGGGTCCCGCCCCGCAACTCCCACACATTGGCCGACTCGCAGAACGAAGGCGGGAACAGGTTCATGTCCGCCGCGGTCAAGATTGCCTGAGGCGCTGCCGCAATTCGTTCCAGCACCTGCCCGCGTCGCGCCTCGTCCAGTTCCGCCAGTGTTTCGTCGAGCAGCAGGACCGGCCACTCGCCGGTGCGCTCCCGGATCCACTCTCCCTGGGCGAGGCGGATCGAGATCATCGCCGTCCTGTTCTGCCCGCGCGAGCCATAGGGTCGCAGATCGACGCCGTCGGCCAGGAAACGCACATCATCTCGGTGAGGGCCGACCAGCGTGACGCCGCGGTCGATCTCGTCCCGCCGGGAGGCTGCCAGCGCGCGGCGGACTTCGTCGGCGATGGCCGCCGCCGGGAGAGTCGACCAATCCACCTCCGATCCGATGGGGAGCCGCAGCTGGCCTTCTTCACTGCGGCCGAGCCGGGACGGCAGATAGGCGAGGCGGAGCTGTTCTCGGCCGCGGGTGAGCGTCTCATGGATCGGACCGGCCAGTCGTTCCAGCTCGGTCAGAGCGACGGCCCGGCCGCGAATGAGCTGCACGGCGAAGTCGACAAGCTGCGCGTCCCACGGATCGAGCTGGCGCGCGTCGAACAGCCGTTCCTGCGCCTGCCGCAGCAAGGCGTTGCGCTGAGTCAAGAGGCGGCCGTATTCCGCGAGGGCGCCGGCGTAGACGGGATCGGCCTGGGCGAGGGTTTGGTCGAGCAAGCGGCGCCGCTCGGCTGGCGGTCCCTCGATGACGCGCAAGTCGTCCGGAAGGAAGAGCACGGCGTTCAATTGGCCGGCCAGATCCGCGGCGCGCCGCCGCACGCCGTTCAGCAGGATTTCCTTTTGGAGCCGAGCCTCGCCTTCGGGGCGGGGAGCTTCGGCCACCAGGCGGACCTCGATTCGCTGGGGTCGATCCCCTGCGGGATCCCCTCCGGGATGCGATGCGCGATGCGCAGCGCGATCCCCTACGGGATCCCCTTCGGGATGCGAAGCGCGATGCGCAGCGCGATCGCTGCGGCGGAACTCCGCCACGATCCGAGCGAACGCTTCGGGTTCGCGCGCCACCAGAAAGTTGATCAGCTCGCGATCGCTCCCAGCCCGGGGCGACTCGGCGGCGACCAGGTAGTCGATGGCCTCCAGCAAGCTGGTCTTGCCTTGCGCGTTCGGACCGACAACCAACGTCGGGCCCGGTGGGAATTCCATTTCGAGGCGAATGAAGTTGCGGAAGTTCGTCAGCGAGAGGTGGACGAGCTGCATGCGCCGGGGATTCTAGCATGCCAGCAGGGCGGGGGTTGTCGACACGAGGCGACGCCAGTTTGAGCATTTTCGTCTATCCCGGCATTGCCCGCGCCAGACTTCCGACGTATAACAGTCGGCGCCGGAGAGACCACGGATCCGGCCGCTTCCTCGGCGGCCGGAAGGAAGAGGCTGAAATGAGACGGCTGCTGCTGTTCGGTTGTGTCGCGATCCTCCTTTCGGCATGTGCCCCGGAGGACCTCCAAACGCTCTTGCCCGTGCTGCGGAGCGGCGCCATCGGCAAGGATGTCTTCGAGTTCGAAGACAACGTGGTCGTGACGGATACCGTAGAGGGGGACCTGTTCGCCTGGGGGGATACCGTCGAGATCGACGGGACGGTCGAAGGGAGCGTGTTCGCGTACGGCACGCAGGTCCAGATCAACGGCGAGGTGGATGGGAGCATCACTGTGATCGGACGCGAAGTCGTCCTCGGGCCGACGGCGCGCGTTGGGCAGGGTGTGCTTTTCGCCGGAGTCCTGCTCCAAATGGATGAAGGCGCAAGCGTTGGCGGCGGTGTGACCGCCGTTGGATACCAGGTGCTCCTCGACGGCTCGATCGGCGAGTACGTGCGGGGGGCCATGCTCCGCCTGCGCCTGGATGGGACGGTCGGAGGCAGCACCACCAGCCTGCGGCCCCGCCTCGGGGGTTTGGCTGCCCTATGGCTTGGTTCACCCTCCAAAGCCGCGCCCGCTCCGAGTGTCTGGGACTTCAACTCCGGCGCGACGGCCATGGTGCCAACCTTCACGGGCGATCCTCTGGTGGAACTCGCGCTCGATCTGGCGCGTGAATTGGTCACGCTGCTCGTCTTTGGTCTTCTGGCGGTAGCCTTTCGTCCAACGTTGTTGTATGTCTTCGCCGATCGGGTGCGGGCCGCGCCCGCGGCCTCGGCCGGATACGGCATCTTCGTCTTGATCGTGGGCTACGTCGGAGGCGCCTTGGCCGCCGTGGGCCTGTCGATTGTCGGCTTTGGGCTGTTCAGCCTTGGTCTCGACGTGCTGGCGGTCTCCCTGCTGGTGGGGGGCGGGGGAGCGCTGGCGCTGGCGTTGATCCTGTTGACTCTGTTCGCCGCCTACGGCACCAAACTGGTGCTGGCGGCGTGGGCCGGACGTCTGATCCTGCGGCGGCTTGCACCTCGGGCGGCCGACAACCGTTGGTGGCCGCTCCTGCTGGGTACGCTTCTCTATCTGATCGTAGCCGCGGTCCCGTACCTGGGTATCCTCGTGTCCTTGGCGGCAAGTTTGCTGGGGTTGGGTGCGGCGTGGCTCGTCTGGCGCGACCTGCGCGCCGCCCGCTGAGCCGCGGGGACTCCATACCTGGTCGCCTTGTGCCTGTCGCGAGCGAGGGATAGAATCCGGACGGCCGATGATGAACGGCCCGGGCGAAGACAAGGCAGGGCCTCCAGCCTGTCGGAATGCCAGGGGCGGCTCGCTGGATCAACCGCTAACGGCTCTGTGCCGGCGGCCGCGGCACGCCGCTCGGCCGCCGCTCCCATCATGACCGACTCTCTCAGGAGGAGAACAAGATGACGACCGCTGCTATGGATCCACAAGCAGAGGCCAAAAGCATGTGGTGGATCCCGCTGATTGGCGGGATTGCGTCGATCATCCTCGGGGTTTTGCTGATCACCGCGCCGGTGATGACCGCTGCCACCTTGGTCGTGTTCCTCGGGATCTACTGGTTGGTGGGTGGGATCGTCAGTATCGTGACCATCTTCACCCGCAAAGACAAGCAGGGCTGGGGCTGGGCGCTGTTCCTCGGAGTTGTTGGGATCATCGCCGGCCTGCTCATCCTACAGCACCCGATCATCGCCACCCCCGCCGTCGCGGGAATCCTGGTCATCGTGCTGGCCGTCGACGGTCTGATCATCGGCGTGATCCAGCTGGCGCACGGCTTCCAGGGAGGCGGCGCCGGACCGATCATCCTCGGGATTCTGAGCATTCTTTTCGCGCTGGTGTTGCTCGGGCACGTCTTCCTGGCGATGGTCGCACTCCCCTACGTGGCGGGCCTCTTCGCCTTCGTGGGCGGGATCGCCGCCATCGTGCAGGCCTTCCGGATGCGCTAAGCTCTCAAGGGACCGGCCGCAGCCCGTCGGGCGTGCACGCGGGCTGCGGCCGGGGAACCCGCTCGGCGGCTGCGCCGTCTCCGAAGTAGGCGGCGGCCTGAGAAAGGCCCACATCATGGAATCACCGAGTGCGAAACAATCGGGTTCGCGCCGCGCTGGGCCTATCGGCATGGTCATCGTGGGTACGGTGGGGTTGGCGCTGCTTCTAGCGGCGACGATCATTGTTTGGGCGGCCAACGGGCCCGTCACGGACTTGCTGACCGCGACGATCGCCACGCTGGTGACACCCTTGGAGCGGGCCGAGGCGGGGCTGCAGGAAGTCAACACAACGCTCGATACCGCCCAGACCGCCGTGCAACAGCTTCAGGATACGGTGGCGACAATCGGTGTCAACCTGAAGGCCGATTCGGTCGTCCTGCGTGCGCTGGGGTCGCTCGTCAGTGAAGATCTCAAGTCGACGGTGGACCGGGCGGTCCAGGCGTTGGAGCGGGTGCGCTCCACGGTGGCCACGATCGACGGCCTTCTGAAGGGACTGGATCGCATTCCACTCGTGACCTTGCCCGACTGGGTTCAGGACGTGAGCGCCGCCATCGACGAGCTCGGGCGCGTCGGGCAGCAGGTCCAGGAGACGGTCGCCTCCTTGGAGGCGCTCCGCACCGGCGCGATCGAGAAGGCCGTGACATCGGTGACCGAGAAAGCGACGGCCCTTGAAGATCGCCTGACGAATGTGCAGGCGCGAACCCAGGCAGCCGAAGCGACGGTATCGAATCTGCTGACCCAGGTCAGAGCTTGGGAGTCACGCCTGCCCGGCCTGATCGATCTGGTCAGCGTGCTCGTGACGGTCTTCCTTCTCTTGATGGGCCTGGGGCAGTGGGCGCTGCTCAGCCTCGGCTGGTCGTTCCTCAAGGTCGGCGTCTGGATTCCGTTCTATCCTTTGAATCGGGGAGTCCGCCCGGCCTGACGCCGGGCGTGCAGGAGGAGGGCATGAACCAAAGCGCGATTACGTACGAGCCGGTGATCCCCGGCGTTCAGATTCGGCCGCTGCTGCGGCGAGTCTACCTGTGGATGACGTTCGGGGTGTTGGTGACGACGATCGTGGCGCTGCTCACGGTCACGACCCCGGTGCTGCAGTCACTGCTGTTCACGCCCTGGGTGTGGGCAGCGCTGATCGGCGAATTCGTCCTGGTGGTGGTCCTCTCGGCGGCGATCAACAAGCTTTCGCCGAGCGCGGCGGCTTCGCTCTTCATCGGCTACGCGGCGCTGGTGGGGTTCACCACCTCGGCGATCTTCTTCGTCTATACCCTGAGCAACATCAGCGTCGCCTTCCTCTCGGCGACGGCGCTCTTCGGGACGATGACCTTCGTCGGGTTCGTGACGAGGGCCGACCTGACCAAGCTCGGAACCTATCTGCTAGTCGGGCTGATTGGTCTGATCGTCGCCATGGTTCTCAACTTCTTCCTGAGGAGCAGCACCTTGGATCTGATCGTCAGTCTGGTCGGGGTCGTGATCTTCACCGGCCTGACGGCCTACGACACCCAGAAGCTTTCCCGTCTTGCGGCGGACCCCAAGCTCCAGGGGCAAGGGGCGATGCTGGGCAAGCTGAGCATCCTGGGCGCGCTCACGCTCTACCTGGACTTCCTCAACTTGTTCCTGCTCTTGCTGCGCCTGATCGGACGGCGGCGGTAGGGCAGTGAACAGTGACCAGTGAACAGTGAGCAGTAATCAGTGGCAATTGGCGATTAGCGATTGGCGATTAAGGATGGGGTTAGTGCTGACACTTGCGCCCCGTCCGGGCCGCGAGCCCCGGGCCGTCGCCCCTCCGGGATGCTACGCGAGGGCGAGACGGCCTGCAGCAAGGGCAGGTGTGGCTGACGGCTGATCGCTAAGAGCTGAAGGCTCCTACTGACCACAGACCACTGCTCTCAGGCTTGCGTGACGGTCACCTCTGGCTCGGCCGGCTCCGGTTCAGGTTTCCAGACGCGAGTCGCCCGATCGATGAAGAGGACTCCGTCCAGGTGGTCGATCTCGTGCTGGAAGATGCGGGCGAGCCAGCCGCGCGCCTTCAGCCGAAAGGGACGACCGTGGCGGTTGAGGCCCTTCACCGTCACCCAGGCATGGCGCTCGACATCCCCCGCATAGCCCGGAATCGATAGGCACCCCTCGACCCCATCCACCATCTCGTTGGACCGATGCGTGATGTCGGGGTTGACCACGACGAATAGCTTCTGCGGGGCCTCGGGGTCGGCCCCGTCCTCGCGAAACTCCACGACGATCACCCGCTGGCCGACGGCCAGCTGCGTCGCCGCCAGCCCCACGCCCGGGGCGGCGCGCATGGTGTCGGTCATGTCGTCGATCAGGGTCTGCAGCGCCGGAGAGATCGCCCGCACTTTGCGGGCGCGCTGCCGCAGGCGAGGGTCTTCGGCGGTGATAATCGTGCGCAGGCTCATTCGGCAGAGTCGTCGGCCGGGGGCGAGGTCTCCGGCGGCGCTGTCTGTTGGTGGTAGGCAGCCAGCCATTCTACCATCTCGTCCTGCCGCCGCTTTCGATCGGTCTCCATCCGGTGGTCGACCAGCGTCTCTTGAGCCCGCACGATGTCTTGCTGCGCCGCCGACGGATTGAGGACGCCCTCGAAAGTGAAGGCGGCCGCGCCGACGTTGGCGACGACATCACCGTAGTTGAGCAAGATTCCGATCGGACCTCGCCGGTCGACTTCGGTGCCGAGGATGTTTTCCAGCGGGGCGACTTTGCGGGACTCGCGTCCCAGCGGCTTGCGGTGGACGGCGACGATATGGCTCGGGGTGATCTGATAGAGGTCGTTGGCCCAATCGGCGAACTCATACAGCGCCCACAGCGCCGCCGCCACGGCTGAGATCCCCAGCACCGGGTAGAAAAGCCCGGAGCGGGTGTCGCCGATCCACCCAGCGAAGGAGGCGCCCAGCAGGCCGAGGGTCGAAAACAGAATCACCATCGGGAAAAGCAGATGTCCGAGGAGAACGGCCAAGTGCTTGCGATAGGTGATGACCCCGCCTTCCTCGAAGCGCGCTTCCAGGCTCCAGTGATCGAGCCCGGCCTCGTTGAGGGCGCGTTGGGAATCGGCGTCCGCCGGACGGTAGGCGGGCGGAGCTTCCGGTACCGGTTCGCTGGCCAGGCGTTGTTGCAGCGCCTGGTGAATCGTCTGCCGATCGGCGTGCCTGCTGGAGACCTGCAGCCGCCGGCCGAGGGCCTCGATCGTGGCGGCGAAGGCCTGCGGATGGGGCGAGTCTTCGAAGGTGATGGCGCCGGTGTACGTGCGCACTTCGACGTCCCCGTAACCGAGCTGCCGGCCGATCAAACCCGAGTCGACCTGCACCGAAAGGATCATTTTCAGCGGGCTTTCCTGGCGGTTATCGTAGAGGCCGATGACTTTTTCCAGCCAGATTACTCGCCGATCGGTGGAGATGTAGTAGTCGTTGCGCCAATCGAGGGCGCGCCACACGCCCAGGGCGATGCCGAGTGCGCACAGCCCGGCACCCACTCCCGCCGTGAGCCCGCTCCCGTTCAAGCTGCCGGTCGCCAAGGCTCCGAGACCGGCGGAAAGCGCCAGCATCGGGAGGAGCAACCGTCGAAGGAGGATGGCGGGGTGTTTTCGCACCAGGGCGTAGATCGTCTCGCCTTCTCCCAGCCAGGGGAACGCCATCGCGCCAGCAAGCCGGCGCGACTCGGCCAAGAATCGAAGGGCATCCTGGACCCCCGCGTGGGAGGCGAGAAAGGCATTGAGGTCGGCTTCAGGCCAACGGTAGACGACGGTGGCGACGGCGGCGCGCGCAGCCCAGGCCGGTGGGCGGCGCAGGCGGCGATGTTCGCCCAAGACGTCGCCCGGCGTGGCGCGGGTGAGCGAGAGGAGCCGATCAGGGTGGGAGGCGTCGAAGATCTCGACCGATCCATCGGCGACCAGGAACAGATCGCGCGCCGGCGTGTGCGGGGTGAAAAGCCATTCCCCCACGGAAAAGTCCGTCTTTCGCAAGGGAATGCCCTCGAGCTCGGCGCCGTCGATCTCGGCGAGGCACGGGGACTGAAGGAGGAGGTCGATGCCCGTCTGCATCGGCGCGGGATTGTAGCACTATCAGTGGTCGGTGGTCGGTGGTCCGTGGTCAGAAGGGAGCTGTCAGGGGCCAGCCTTCAGCCTTGAGCAACACTTGCAATTGCCGCAGGTGCAAGTGTCCGCCGTCAACCCACGCCAATCGCGGATCCACAATCCCCAATCCGCACTCTCCAATCTCCGACCTCCAGTCTTCTACGGTCTTCGCCATGTGCGAGCACCCTCTGACCACCGACGACTGACCACTGACCACTGATATAATCCTCCGACCGGAGGAGGCCCCTTGGCGAAACGGAAAGCGCCGACGGTGCGGCAGGGCCGGCGCAGCTTAGGCGGCCGGTCGTCCGGGGCGAACGCGGGGAATCGCGGCAGGCGTTCGCCGTCTCTCCAACGTCTGACACCTCAATCGATCGGCCGATCGGCCTCGGGATTTTTCGCGCGCCATCGGTCCGAATGGCTGGCCGGCGGGGTGCTCGTGCTGACTCTGTTCAGTCTGACCGCGCTCCTCCTTCGGCAGCCGCCCGGTGCGGTGGCCGCGTGGGCGGCCGGGCTGCGCTCGCTCTTCGGCTGGGGCGTCCATCTGATTCTCTTGTTGACCGCGGCCGCGGCGGCCGTCTTTCTCGCCCGGCGGGTGGGAATCGCCGTGCCCGAGATCGGATTCCGTCAGGCCGCCGGAGGACTACTGCTGCTGGTTGTTCTGCTGGCAGCGCTCGACGCGGTCGCCATCGCCATGGACCTCAGCACCGACGTGGATCCGGCGGTGGGCGGCGGTTTCTTCGGCGGACTCGTCCTCACCGGGCTGGTGAGCGCGCTTGGCAGTGCCGGGGCGGTGGTGGTTCTGCTTGGAATTACCCTGGCTGGCGCCGCATTGGTGGCCGGCTTGTCGCCGTCCGAACTCTTCGCCGAAAGCGGTCGCCGCGCGGAGCACCTGGCGGGAAGGGTCCGGCGGGACCGGCGCGGCGCCCATCGCCCGGACCGTGCCCAGACAAACAGGCCCGCGTCGCCGGTTGCGGCGCCGCCGGCCTCGATGCAACCCGCCCCGGCGACATCGCCCCTGGTCCGGAGTGAGTCGGAGAACGAGGCCGGCTCGGCTCCGTCTCAACCGGGGCCGAGTTGGGAGGCGGCTCCGACTCCGCCAGCGGACGCCGGCTGGTCGCTGCCGCCGTTGGAATCCACCCTCGACCGAGGTGCCGAAGCGCGCGCAGACGATCACTTCGACCGGCAGCGAGCAGGTTTGATCGAAGACACCTTGCTGGCGTTTGGCGCCCCGGTGCGGGTCGTCGAGATCAACCGCGGACCGACGATCACCCAGTTCGGCGTCGAGCCCGATTACACCGAAGGTCGCGGCGGCCGGCGCACCAAAGTCAAGGTCAGCAAGATCACCGCGCTGGCCGACGACCTGGCCTTGGCCCTGGCGGCGCCTTCGGTGAGGATTCAGGCGCCCGTGCCAGGAAAGGGATACGTCGGCATCGAAGTGCCGAATGCCGAGATTCAGGTGGTGGCGTTGCGCGATGTGATGGAAGCGCCACCGTTCCGCAAGATGGATTCGCATTTGCGGCTGGCCCTGGGGCAGGATGTGTCCGGCCGCGCGGTGGCCGCCGACCTGGCGGCGATGCCGCATCTGTTGATTGCCGGGACGACCGGCTCGGGAAAGTCGGTGTGTGTCAACGCCATCATTTCGTGCTTGCTGCTCCAGAATACGCCCGACGACCTGCGCTTCGTCATGGTCGACCCGAAGCGTGTCGAGCTGGCGCCGTACAACAACATCCCCCATCTACTGGCACCGGTTGTGGTGGAGTTGGAGCGCGTCGTTGGGGCGTTGCAGTGGGTCTCGCGCGAGATGAACGACCGGTACAAACGATTCTCGCAGAAGGGCGCCCGCAACATCGAGGAGTACAACCGCCGCATCGAGGCCTCCGGCGAGCGCCGGCTGCCTTACCTGGTGCTGGTCATCGACGAGCTAGCCGACCTGATGATGCTGGCGCCCGACGAAACCGAGAAGGTCATCACTCGTCTGGCGCAGCTGTCCCGGGCCACCGGCATCCACCTGATCATCGCCACGCAACGGCCGTCGGTGGACGTTGTCACGGGGCTGATCAAGGCCAATTTCCCGGCGCGCATTGCCTTCGCCGTCGCCTCGTCGGTCGACAGCCGGGTGGTGCTCGACCAGCCGGGCGCCGAGAAGCTGCTGGGGCGCGGCGACATGCTGTTTCAAGCGCCCGACAGCGCCGCGCCGGTGCGGATGCAGGGCGCCTTTGTCTCGGAGCCGGAGCTGGCGCGCCTCATCCAGCATTGGAAGAGTCAGGCCGTCGAGCACGGCGTGGTGACGCCGCCGCTGGCGCCGTCATCGCTCCCCGCCGGGATCCCCCTCAAGCAGGGTGCGTTGTGGGAGGCGATGGGCGCGGAAGACGGCGAAACCGATCCGCTCTTCGACGAGGCCGTCGAGATCGTGCGGCGCATGAGGCGCGCCTCCATCTCTCTGCTGCAGCGCCGCCTGCGTATCGGCTACACTCGCTCCGCCCGGTTGGTGGACCAACTGGAGGAGAAGGGAATCGTCGGCCCGGCTCAAAGCGGTTCACAGGCGCGCGAGGTCCTCGACTTCGGGGAACTGGCCGCGCAAGGGGAAGACGGTCGTTCGGCATGAAGTTCGTACAAAGAGGCGCACGCCGCCTCGCTGGGATGCCACGCGCCTGAAGGCATGTCCGGGACTCGCGTCTGAGCTCCCCGGCCTGGCAGAGTACGAACGCAATTAGTTGACCGTGACCGGTCCTCGCGCCAGCTCCGCCATCATCGTTGCCACCGTCTTGACCTTGGTGCCTTCCTTGGTCGCCTGCCGGGCGAGCGCGGCCACGGGGACGTCATCTTTGCCGACCGCCCGTCCGACGGCTGCCGCGACGGTGACGCCGGCTCCCTGGATTCTGATCGGTTCGGAAGTGGAGACACGGATTGTAGATGCGGTGATTTCGTGGGCCGAGACGCGAAGTTTGGCGACGCGCCTCCAGCCGCTGGAGGGTCAGCCGCCGGCTCCCCCGCCGGGCCTGCGCGCCGTGGTGGGAAGTGAGAAAGAGATCCTCGTGTTTCATGACGCCTGGTCCAAGGCAGGCATCGTGTCTGTCGTCTTGGACCCGAATTCGCTCGGCCCGGATGAAACGACGAGCGTCATCGGGCCGGTCCCGCGGTTCGACCAGGCGGGTTTCCTCGCAGGGGTCGCGGCCGGACTGGCGACCTCGGCCGGAGGGGTGGGCCTGACGCCGGGGACCGGGGAGGGGGCGGAAGCCTTCGTGGTGGGTTTCGATGAGGGCCTGCGTTACGCATGTCCGAAGTGCCGATGGGAGCCGGTGTCCGAACCGGCACGACCGCCGTTTGGCGTCGATGTGGTCGCGATCTCTCCGAATTCCGACCCTGTTGCGGAAGTTCCGAGGGAAGGCGCTCCATGGCTGATTGTGACTGGAGATGCGGACCTCGGAGCATGGGCGGATCGAGTGGCCGCCCGGGTTCGTACGGTGCCCGAGGCCCTGGTGGCGTCGGCTCTGGAGCGCCTCCTAGATGGATCTTCCGGAGAGGAATGGAGATACGCGGCGGACAATGGCGGCTTGCGGGTGGAAATCCTGAACCCCGAAGCAATCTCGCCCGGCCGCGAGCGCCTGTTGCGCGAGGCAGAGACCCTGCTCGCCTCGGGCTTCCTGGTCGTTCCTGGAGGGGAGTGAGGCCCTAGAGAACTAGAGATGCCCGCGCAAGCCGGAATGCAGACTCTAGGATGCGACTAAGAAGATTGGCCTTTCGAACTAGCGGGGTGACATAACCCTCCGTCATTCCCGCGAAAGCGGGAATCCAGGGCAGAGGTGACGGGGGCACACTCCGTTTTGCGGGTGAGACGGCAGCGTGTCAATCCCGCGAGAAAGCAGACCTCGCCGAAGAGCGGCCCACCCTGGACCCCCGCTTACGCGGGGGTGACAAGCTCTAACTTCGTGCCCGCGGATGCGCTTGGAACGAGGAGAGGTAGCCCTCAGCGTGGGAGGTCGCCACTGTTTGCGCCTCACTCGGAACCGTGTTATCATCGAATTCGCCGGTCGGGGGGCATCCGACCAGGAACCGGCCTCCCAGCCGGAGGGAAAGGGGTGATCCCGAAGCGTAGAATCCACGATCAGAGGCGATTCGGAACTCCCAGTATTTCCAGAGATTCCACCTTCGATTCCATCCCAGAGGAGAGGAAGACATGAAGAAGACCTACGCCGCCTTCGCGCTGTTGGTGGTGACTGCGTTCATCGTCTCCGCCTGCGCCCAGGCACCCGGCGCGGAGTTCAAGGCCTGCCAGGTGACCGACACCGGCGGTATCGACGACAAGTCCTTCAACGAGACCGCCTGGAAGGGCATTGAAGACGCCGTCGACACGCTCGGAATCGAGGGCAAGTTCCTCGAGTCGCAGCAGCAGACCGACTATGAGGCGAACATCAACGCCTTCATTGAAGAGGGTTGCGACATAATCGTGACGGTCGGCTTCCTGCTGGGGGACGCGACTGCGGCCGCGGCCAACGCGAACCCCGACGTCAGTTTCTCGATCGTCGACTTCGCCTACGATCCGGTGATCCCGAATGTCCAGGGACAGGTCTTCAACACCGACGAAGCCGCCTTCCTGGCCGGCTACGCCGCCGCCGCCACGACCCAGACCGGCAAGGTCGGGACGTTCGGCGGCATCCAGATCCCGCCCGTGACCGTCTTCATGGACGGCTTTGCGCTCGGCGTGGCCTACTACAACCAGCAGAAGGGCACGAACGTCGAGGTGCTCGGCTGGAACCCCGCGACGCAGGTCGGTCTGTTCACCGGAAACTTCGAGAGCACGGATGACGGCCGCGCCATGGGCGAGAGCCTGATGGACGAGGGCGCCGACATCATCATGCCGGTCGCCGGCCCGGTGGGCCTGGGCACCGCCGCCGCCGTCCAGGAGCGCGGGAACGCCTGGATCGTCGGTGTCGACACCGATTGGTCGATCGTCAACTCCGACTACGCCGACGTCATCCTGACCTCCGTGTTGAAGAACATGGACATCACCACGCTGGCCGCGATCCAGGCCGTCGTCGATGGCAGCTTCGCCGGTGGCGTGACGGTCGGTACACTGACCAACGGCGGCGTCGGTCTGGCCCCGTTGACCGGCCCCGTGCCCGAGGGCTTGCAGGCGGAGCTTGACCAGGTGCGAGCGGATATCATCGCCGGAAACATGATGACGCATCCGTAGGCGGGCGCGCCTGGAGTTGCAGATAACGATCCTCGGGGGCTGGGTAATCCAGCCCCCGACTGTTTGCCCTCACCCCAAACCCCTCTCCCGCAAGGCGGGAGAGGGGCAGGGGTGCCCCTCGCTGCGCTCGGGGTGCTATGCAAGGGGCCATGGTACAATCCGGCCTCCACGTCCCCCCCGAACCGCACAGCAGCTGGAGTCGACATGGCGCCGATCCTCGAGCTCCGCGGCATCACGAAGCACTTCCCGGGCATTCTGGCCAACGACCATATCGATTTGACTCTGGATCAGGGCGAAATCCTCGCCCTGTTGGGGGAGAACGGCGCCGGCAAGACGACGCTGATGAACATCCTCTACGGGTTGTATCAACCCGATGAAGGCCAGATCTTCGTCAAGGGTTCACCCTTAGAGGTCCATCAACCGAGCGATGCCATCCGGGCCGGCATCGGGATGGTCCACCAGCATTTCATGTTGGTGCCGGTTTTCACCGTGGCCGAGAACGTGATGCTGGGGCAGGAGCGAATGCGTCTGGCCGGGTTCCTGAACCGCGCCGAAGCCGCCGAGAAGGTACGGGAGCTCTCCAAGGCGCACGGACTGGAAGTTGAGCCGGAGGCCTACGTCAAGGACCTGTCGGTCGGAGTGCAACAGCGGGTGGAGATCCTCAAGCTGCTCTACCGTCAGGCCGACATCCTCATCCTCGACGAGCCGACGGCGGTGCTGACCCCGCAGGAAAGCGACGAGCTGTTCAAGGTCATGCGCTCGTTGGTGGCGGCGGGCAAGTCGATCATCTTCATCACTCATAAGCTGCGCGAGGTCCTGGAAGTCGCCGACCGGATCACGGTCCTGCGTCGCGGCGCCGTCGTCGCCACGACCACTCCCGCCAAGGCGAACCGGGCCAAGTTGGCCGAGATGATGGTCGGGCGGCAGGTCCGCCTGGAAGTCCGCAAGGCCGCCCGCAAACCAGGCGAGACCGTCCTGGATATCCGGGACCTGGTGGCGATCAACGACCGGCGTCAGGTGGCGGTGGATGGGGTCAGCCTAGAGGTCCGGGAAGGCGAAGTGCTGGGGATCGCCGGGGTGCAGGGAAACGGCCAGACGGAACTGGTCGAGGTCGTCACCGGTTTGCGCCGGCCGCTGTCGGGATCGGTGAGGCTCCAGGGGCAGGACGTCACCGGCGCCTCGCCGCGACGGATCACCGAGCTCGGCGCCGCCCACGTCCCGGAGGACCGACAGCGTGACGGCCTGGTGCTGCCGTATTCCGTGGCTGAGAACCTGGCGCTGCAGACCTACTACCGGCCGCCCTTCGCTCGCGGGGTCGTGCTGCAGGAGGGGGAGATCCGAAAGTCGGCCGAAGCCCGCATCGGAGAGTTCGACATTCGAACTCCGAGCGCGGCCACGCCGGCCGGATCGCTCTCCGGCGGGAACCAACAAAAGGTGATCGTGGCACGCGAGTTCTCGCGGCCGATACGTCTGTTGGTGGCGTCGCAACCGACGCGCGGCCTGGACGTCGGCTCGATCGAGTACATCCATGGGCGGATCCTGGAAAAGCGCGACGGAGGCACGGGGGTGCTGCTGGTCTCGCCGGAGCTGGATGAGGTCCTCGAGCTTTCGGACCGGATCGCCGTCATGTACCGCGGTCGGATCGTAGCGACGGTGGCCGCCGATCGCGTCACCAAGGAGCAGGTCGGATTGCTGATGGCGGGGGTCGTCCCCGAAGGAATCGAAGCGCAAGGAATCGTTCGCACCGTCGAAGCCACCCTTTGATGAGGCCCGGCAGTGACCAAGTCGAAAGGCAAGCCCAAAGGCAAAGCTGAACAAGGCAAGGCGGGCGAGGCTCCTCCGCCCGACGCCGCCCACATCCTGATCCAAGAACTGACGGCGACGCCTCCCGAGCCGCCCGGTCCGAAGCGGTCGTGGTGGCGCCGGGCATGGCGGGTGGCACAGGTTCCGGTGCTGGCCGTTTTCAGCGGCTTGTTGCTGGGCGGCGTCCTGATCGCCTTGACGTCGCCCGAGGTCCATGCGGCGTTCCAGGTGTCGGTCCTACAAGGGATCGGCACGGCTTTTGCCGTCGTCTTTCGTGCCTACGCCGCGCTCTTCGCCGGGGCCTTCGGCGATCCGCTCAAGATGGCGGCCGCCCTGCAGAGCGGCGATCCCCTGGCGATCCGGCGTGCGTTCAATCCAATCCTGGAAAGCATGGTGGCGGCGACGCCGTACATCTTCGCCGGTCTGTCGGTGGCGCTGGCCTTCCGCGGCGGGCTGTTCAACATCGGCGCCGAAGGACAGATCTTCATCGGCGCCATCACCGCCACCTATGTCGGGTATGCCCTGGTCGGCCTGCCGCTCATCATTCACTTGCCGCTGGCACTGGCCGCCGGCGCGCTGGGAGGGGCGCTGTGGGGGTACATCCCCGGCTGGCTGAAGGCGCGCACCGGCGCCCATGAAGTCATCAACACGATCATGATGAACTACATCGCCTTCCGGCTGAGCGATTGGCTGCTCACCGGGCCGATGATGCGGCCGGACTCATTCAATCCCGTAAGCCCGACGATCCAGGAATCGGCGATGTTGCCGCGCTTCTTCGCCGACCCGATTCGTTTCCATCTGGGCTTCTTCGTGGCGTTGGGTGTCGCCTACCTGGTGTACTGGTTCCTCTTCCGCACGACGTGGGGGTTCAACCTGCGCACGGCCGGGGCCAACCCGAACGCCGCCCGCTACGCCGGCATCAATACCGGGCGTTGGATCATCATCACGATGACGCTGGCCGGCGCGCTGGCCGGGCTGGCGGGGACCAACGAGGTCCTGGGTGTGAACCACAATCTGGCGATGGCTTTCTCCTCCGGCTATGGCTTCGACAGTATCGCGCTGGCTTTGCTCGGCCGGTCGCATCCGCTGGGAGTCGTCCTGGCGTCGCTGCTGTTCGGCACCCTGCGCAGCGGGGCGCGCCGCATGCAGGTCGTGGCGGGCATCCCGATCGACATCATCTCCGTGATCCAGGCGATGATCCTGGCGTTCATGGCGGCGCCGGCGATCATCCGGACCATCTACCGACTGCGCCAGCCGGCCGAGGCGGAAGAAGAAGTGCTGGTGCGAGGCTGGGGAGGCTGATCCATGTCCACTGCTGCTGCCGCCGCTCCCCGTAGCATCGCTGTGCCCCAAACCCGACGGATCGTCATGGGCCTGCTGTTCGCCGTGCTCGGCCTGGTGCTGTGGTTCGGCTTCGGCGCCGACGTCGGTGCCGGGGAGACGACGACGTTCGGCCTGACTCCCGGCGGTGTGGCCAACCCGCTGCCGGATTGGGTCCTGCCCAGCCGGCCGGCGCTTAACATTCTGGCCCTCGTCTGCATCTTCCTGGGGATGGTGGAACTGGTGCGCGGTTTCGGGCGCATGACCAACGTGGCGCTGACTCTGGTATCCGGCCTCTTTGTCTTCGGCTTCCTTGTCTGGGCGGCGGCCGGCACGTCGACCAACCTGGGCGGCCTGCTCAACTCATCACTCGACAAGGCGGTTCCGATCACGCTGGCCGCCTTATCCGGCATCCTGTGTGAACGAGCGGGCGTGATCAACATCGCCATTGAGGGCATGATGCTGACGGGGGCGCTGATGGGGGCGATGATCGGCAGCGTGGCCCAGAACTCGATGGCCGGGTTGGCCGGGGCGTTGGCCGCAGGCGCCGCCCTGGGCCTGTTCCACGGCTGGCTGTCGATCAAGTACAAGACCAATCAGATCGTCTCCGGGACGGTGATCAACATCTTCGCCGCCGGGATAACCTCGTATATTTCACACCTGTTTCTCCAGGCCAACCCAGGACTGAACAACCCTCCAATCTTCCCGACCTTCCCCATCCCCTTGCTTTCGAAGATCCCGGTGATCGGGCCGATCGCCTTCCTCAACAACCCGTTCGTCTACGCCATGTTCATCCTGCTGATCGTGATCCACACGGCGCTCTTCTTCACCCGCTGGGGACTGCGTCACCGCTCGGTCGGCGAGCACCCCAAAGCGGCCGATACGCTCGGCATCAACGTCTTTCGCACGCGCTACGTGGCGGTGGTGTTGAGCGGCATGATGGCGGGCTTCGCCGGGGCCTACTACACGCTGGGTTCGGTGGGGCGCTTCGATGAAGTCATGACGGCCGGGCGAGGATTCATCGGCCTGGCGGCGATGATCTTCGGCAACTGGACGCCGTTCGGGGCCTTCGGCGCCAGCCTGTTGTTCGGTTTTGCCGACGCGCTGCAGTCCAAGGTGGCGATCCTGGGGATCCCGATCCCGTCGCAGTTCCTGCAAATGCTGCCCTACATCGCCACGATGGTTGTCCTGGCCGGGGTCGTCGGGCGCAGTCAGCCGCCGGCCGCCGATGGGGTGGCGTACGAGAAGGAGTAACCCTCACCCCCCTGTCCCCCTCTCCCGACCCTTCAGGTCGGGAGAGGGGGGGTGGGGGTGAGGGTCAGCCATGCTTTCGCTCGAACCGCCTGCCACACGCTTTGATCTGAGATTCACGGTCGCCAGGGTACCGGTTCGTGTTCACCCGCTCTTCTGGCTGGTGGCCGCGCTGCTCGGCTTCACCGCCGGCGATCCGGTATTCGTGCTGATCTGGGTCGGCGTGGTCTTCGTGTCGATCCTGGTACACGAATTCGGACACGCTTTCGCTATGCGTCACTACGGCGAATCGCCGCGTGTTGTGCTGCATGCGATGGGGGGCCTGACGATCGCCGAGCCGACCCCATGGGGCCGAACGTGGGCCAATGTGGCCCCCGGCGGCCGACAACAGATCCTTATTTCGGCGGCCGGACCCGGAGCTGGGTTCCTGCTGGCCGGTCTGGTCTTGATCGTCGCGATGGCCGCGCTCCTGGCTTGGGGTGCGGGCGCGGCCTTCGGCGTTGCCGAGGTGCCTTCTGGCACGTTGGAGTCTCCCGGCCTCCGATACTTGGACGTACTCATCACTTCGCTGCTTTGGGTCAACATTGGGTGGGGACTGATCAATCTGCTGCCGGTCTACCCGCTGGACGGAGGGAACATCTCTCGCCAGGTCTTTCTCATGGCCGACCCGTTAGAGGGAGTGCGGAAGTCGCTGTGGGTGTCGGTGGGCGTCGGCGCGGCGGCCGCCGCCCTAGGCCTGTTGATCTTGAACAGCGTGTACATCGCTTTGCTGTTCGGGTTTCTAGCCTTTTCCAGTTATGGGATGCTGAGAGGGCAAGGGATCGGGCGGCTGTAAGCCGACCTGGCCTACCCTTCCTGGCTTCCAGCTCACGCGACAATCCCCCGTTCCTTTTGGTGTCACCCCCGCGAAGGCGGGGGTCCAGTCTTGTTCGGCCGGTCGATCTGGATTCCCGCCTTCGCGGGAATGACCTTCCCTCTTGTGTCACCCCCGCGAATCGCGGTTCGCATCGCGCTTAGCATCCCGGAGGGGACCCCGAAGGCGAAGCGAGGGTCCAGTCCTATTCGGCCGGTCGATCTGAATTCCCGCCTTCGTGGGAATGACCTTCCTTTCGGCGTCATCCTACCTGCAGGAGGCACTGTCAACCGGACGTCTGCCGTCGCGCCTCCTCAGCGAAGAAGCTGGGCCAGCACCCCCGCGCCCGCACCGCCCGCAATGAGCCATGCGGAATTGACGCGCAAGCGCAAGAGCAGGACGAGTGAGGCCACCGCCAGGACCGTGGTGAACGGGTCGATCAGGGCGGCCCGGCCGAGGTCCAACGTGACGGCCGCGATCAAGCCCAAGGAGGCCGCCACGACCCCATCGAGAAACGATCGGGCCCAAGGCGAAGCCCGAATGCGCGGGATCAGCGGTGTGGCAGCGGCGATGAAGATGAAGGACGGGAGGAAGATCCCTACGGTGGCGACAATAGCGCCGAGCGGGCCGGCCAGCAGATAACCGATGAACGTGGCCGACGTGAACAGCGGCCCGGGTGTGATCTGTCCGATGGCGACAGCGTCGACCAGTTGCGATGGGGTCAGCCAACCCAGGCGTTCCACCAGGTCGGTTTGCAGAAAGGCGAAGAGGACATAGCCGCTGCCATACAGCACGGCGCCGATCTTGAAGAAGGTCAGGAAGAGCAACGGCAAACTGAAGGGAACGGTGGTCAGCGACAGGCCGACCGGCGCGAGGGGAGCCAAGATGCAGGCGGCGGTCGGGCGACGTATTCTCGGCCCGTTGGCCGCGATCATGACCACGGCGCCTCCGGCCAGCAACAGCGGGATTTCTTCGACGCCGGCGAGAGCGAGCACAACCACGCCGGCGGCGATTGCCAGGCTGAGCGACCTTCGGTGCGCCGAGCGGCCGAGCTGGACCAGGGCCTGAAGGATGATGGCGATGACCACGGGTTTGATCCCATAGAGCAGCCAGCCTGCCTGGGGGGTCTGGCCAAGGCGAACATAGAGATAGGAAAGGGCCAGGACGATCAGCATGGGAGGGAGGATGAAGGCCGCGCCGCCCGCCAGAAGGCCGAGAAACCCGGCCCGGCGTGCGCCGAGGTGCATCGCCATCTCGGTGGAGTTTGGACCTGGCAGCAGGTTGGTCGCACCCACCAGGTCGAGGAACTCCTCGTCCGTGACCCATCCCCGCCGCCGAACGACCTCGTCGTGCATCATGGCGATGTGAACCGCCGGACCGCCGAAGGAGGTCAGGCCGAGCTTAACGAAGACTTCAGCGACTTCGAGCAGAGGCCGGGTTGAAGAGGGACGGCCCGGCACGGTCGCGGTCGAACTAGGGGAAGCTCGGGTCATGCCCACCGCGTCATAGGGAAGCCAATTCGCGAAGTTCCGGCATGACGAATGGGATCGCGACGAGCGCGCCCATGCCCAGGGCGGTCGCCGCGGCGAAGAAGCCCTCGGCCGGGAGGATCCACCACACCACGAGCACAACACCGCAGGCGGCGGCCGCACCCAGCGCCGCACGCACCGCCGGCCGGCCGACGCGTCCGATGGAGGGGTAGCTGCGCCGGAGCAACATCACCAGGATGACCGCTTCCAAAGTGAAACCGATGGAGTTGGCCAGAGCAATGCCGACGGCGCCCAGCGGACGGAAGAGTAGGAGCGCGCAAACCGTGAACGTCGCCAGGCCGATCCCTGTGACGCGCAACGGCGTCCGCGCGTCCTGTTGCGCGTAGAAAGCCCTCGCCCCGACCTCCAACAGGCTGTGCCCCAGCAACCCGAGCATGTAGGCCCGGGCGACCGACGCCACCAAGGCCGTGTCCTCAGGATCGAAACGAAAGATAACTTGTACCAGGGGCTCCATCCCCACCAGGAATAGCGCACCCACCGGAATCGCCAACACCGTCAGGACGCGGACGGCGTGGGCCACGAGCGCCTCGAACGCCTGCGCCGCCTTCCGGGCGTAATGCTCGGAGATTGTCGGCAGAAGCGCGGTCGCAATGGCGGTGGCGATCAGGGTCTCGGGCAGTTGCAGGATCAACCAGCCGAACGTCAGCGCCGTCACCGAACCGACGGCCAGACGCGACGCCAGGTTATCCTGAACGAGGAAGATGAGGTTGAAAGCGCCGATGGTCAGAATGCGCGGTCCCATCAACCGGGCGACGCGCAACACCCCCGGGTCGTGGATGTCGAGCGACGGAGTCCAATGGAAGCGGTAGCGGATCAGCCCGGGGATCTGCACGCCCAGATGCAGGATGGCCCCCAGAATGACTCCGTAGACCAGGCCGTAGACTCCGAAGCCGGCCGCCGGAAGCGTCAACGGGCCGAGCGAGACCGGTTGGGTGGGGGCCAGGACCAGCGCGCCGAAGATCTGGCCCACGTCGTAGGCGACCGGCGCCAACGCGGGCAAGAAGAAGTACTTGTTTGATTGCAGCCCGGCGACGACGAGACCGCTGAGTGAAAACAGCAAGGTCGCCAGCAAGTTGAGCCGCATCAGGTTGACGACGAGCGCCTGCTGCGGCGCAGAGAATCCGGGAGCGACCCCGAGCTCGCTGTAGACCAGCGGCGCGGCCAGGACGCCGATGACGATGGCCAGGGCGGCGGTGATGAGGAAGACCAAATTGGCCACCCGGCTGAAGAGCGCCCACAAGGCCGTCCGCCCGTCTCGCTCGAGGGTTGCGGAAAGCACGGGAATGAAGGCCAGCCCGAGCGCGCCCCCCGAGATCATGGCGAAAAGGAGGTCTGGGATATTGTTGGCGGCGTTGAAGGCGTCGAGCTCGGCGCTGACGCCGAACTGACGCCCGATGATCGCCAGACGGACGGCGCCCAGCGCCTTGTCGACCGCGTACAGAAGGGAAATCTGGAGCGAGGCCCAGGCCAGCGGCGAGAGCCTGCGACGAGCCGGGGAGCGCACGGTCGGGCCGGCCGCGGTCAGACGTCCACCCCCAGCCTGCGAAGCTGTACGAGGGCCGGCCCGAAATCGGGGTGATCCTCCAGGCTGGTGCGCAGGTCCTCGATCGCACCCGGCACGTCGCCCACAGCCTCGCGCGCCAGACCGCGCCAGTAGTAGCTTTCTTCGAGAACGGGCTCAACCATCGCACCCAGCGTCACCGTGGCGAGGTTGATCAGTTCCGTGGTGCGACCCGTCCCGTAATAAGCCTTGTAAGGCCCGGTCTGGTACCACAGCATCCGGTAGGGCCGGTGCTCGGGGTCGTCGATCGCCATCTGCGCGTCGAGCTGAAGATAGTTGTCGTAGGCATTGGCGGCGCCGGTGTAATCCTGCAGCTCGGCCAGGCTCGTGCCGCGATTGAACCAGGCGAAGAGTTGATCGCGGCCGGTGAGCTGGTAGATTTCATCCGACGCCCTCTGCGCCGCGGCTTGGTAGGCAGCGGTCTCATCGGCGTTCGGGCCGAGCACCGCCATGACCTCCGCTTCCCGTTCAGGCGGGAAGATCACGAGGTAGATGTAGTTGAAGTTCCGCCAGTAGGTCATCAGGTCGTCGTAGGGGAAGGGGAAATCGGAGCCGATGTAGGAATCCTGGGTGATGACCCTCTGGCGGGCATCGTCGTATCCGGTGACCAGAGCGTAATGGCCCATCCACCCCTCGAAGCCGTAGCCCTCGAACCCCTTCTCGACGATGACCGGAAAACCGGCGGCGATCAGAGATTTGAGCAGCTCCAGGTCGCCGTTCGGCCGGACGATCGCCCGGAGGTCCGTCTGATCATTGACGAAGTTCGCCAGTTCGTAGGGCATGACGTTCTTGTCGCGCGGATTGGGTTTGGTGAACTCGGCGATCGGCCGCTGGTCGCCCTTCCAGTCCCAGAAGGAGAGCCCCATCGCCAACGTCGCCGGTCCGCAGTTGTTCCACTTCTGATACTCGTGAAGGACTCCGGCCAGCTGAACCAGCGCGGGCAAAGGCGTGGCAGTGGGGCCGGCCGTCGCCGTGGGGGCGATCGTAACCTCTGGCGCATCCGTAGGGGTGGGCGTCGTCGTCGGCGCAAAGGCGGTCAGGGTGGCCGCGACCATCGCGGCGAGAGTTGGATCTGGGGTGAAGACGATCCCCTCGGGTGGAAACAGGGCATACCAGATCGCCGCTCGCGCTTCCGAGAGCCGCCAGCCAAGCCGCTCCTGGACCGGCGGCAGCTGTACGGCCACGGCCGCGCCTGCGAAGCATGCGGACACAATGACAAGGATGGTCAATACGGTGATGAGCGGCGATCGCTTTCGCATGGTGGTCATGGCCATGGGGTCGATCGATCCGACGAGACCGTGGCGAGTTCGGCATTATAGCCGACGGTGAACGGTCCTCCGTGAGCGGAGGCCGCCCTGACCACCGGTCGCTACGGACACCCTTGCGGCCGAGAAGTCGAAGGGTAAGCCTCCGATCAGGCCCTTCGACGGAGCCTGCCCCGCCCTTGGCGGTCTGTAGAGACCGAGGGAACCCGAGGGGGGCGCAGAATGTCTCGTTGGACTTGAGCTCGCGGAGCGCCCTCCGCTCGGGGAGGAATACACCTCCTCGCTGAGCGAAGTCGAAGCACTTTTCGATGGGCGACTCATTGCCGACCCTCGGCTCGGGCCTTTCGACGGAGCCCGGCCCGCCCTTGGCGGCCTGCACCGCTTCCGGTGCGCCGAAGGGCGTAGAGGCCGAAGGGGCGTAGAGGGCGAAGGGCGTAGAGACCCAGCGAAGCCGAAGGCGGCGCAGCATGGTTCGTTGTGATTGAAGTCGCGAGGCGCCCTCCGCTCAGGCCCTTCGACGGAGCCTGCCCCGAGGGAACCCGAGGGGGGCGCCGGGTGGCTCGACGTAATTGAGGTCGCGAGGCGCCCTCCGCTCAGGCCCTTCGACGGAGCCTGCCCCGCCCTTGGCGGTCTGTAGAGACCGAGGGAACCCGAGGGGGGCGCCGGGTGGCTCGACGTAATTGAGGTCGCGAGGCGCCCTCCGCTCAGGGAGGAGGCGGCAAAAGCCCTGCAGCTCAGCGAAGAGGGCCGGTCAGACGGATTCCCAGACGACTCTAGCGCGTCGCTGGAAGCGGTCCAGCACGGCGATGAGCGAGGTCCCCAAGAGAAGGATCAAGGCAAAGTTCCCCGCCGCCCGCATCGTGTCCCACGCTAGAGAGGTTACGAGGTAGTAGCGCGCGTAGCGCGCCAGAGTCTCCGCGGCGGTGAGCGAGGCCGACCAGCTGAGGTCTGGAGCGCCCAGGGCATAGGGCCAGAAGTAGAGGTTGGTCAACGCGCCGTAGAGCCAACCCCAGCCCGCGCCGAGCAGTGCCACCAGCCATATGGGAGAGCGCCGAGGCAGAAGGGCGGCGGTCATGCCGGCCCAGCCGGCGGCCAGCATCTGATACGGGGTCCATGGACCGAGCCCGCCTGGGCTGACTGGGTCGGACACGAGCAGGGTCAGGGCCCCCATCAAGAACCCCAAACGCGCCCCGAAAACGAATCCGACGAGGACGATCAGCAGGAATACCGGCGAGAAGCCGCCGGGCAGGGGCAGCAGATTGTCGATCACGCGCAACGCCGTGTTCAAGCCGATCAGCGCGCCGAGCATGGCGATGGTGTGGGGAGTCAAACCGTGCTGGGCCTCGCTGAGGATGGCGAGCAGGATCATGGCCATGGCGGCGCTGAAGAGCAGCAGGGAGGTGCGCCCTTCCGCGAACCCTGCCCCAGATTCCGCCGAGGAGTTTGCGGGCGCCCAGAACGGGAAGAGGAAGAACGCCAGTCCGGCGAGGAGTAGCCCAGCGAAGAAGACGTTGCCCGCGTTGATCTTGAAATGCATGGATGTCTGGCCCAAGAATCCAGTGGTCGGTGGTCAGTGGTCAGAAGGTACCTGGGTAGCCATCTTGGTCACTGACCCCTGACCACTCACCACTCACCACTGACCACTCTCCGCGGCGCAGTATATCATTCCAAAGAGATCCGGTCGCCGGACAAGGCACGCGCCGGAAAGACTATAATCGCGGTGATGATGATCGGCAGGCGATGGCGCGTCGGCATGATAGCGACGATGTTGATCGGCGGTCCGCTGGTGGCGTGGGGAGGGGGCCAACCTGGCGCGCTGGCGGCGAACGCAGCGGCCTTCACAACCCCAACGCCGGGCCCCGACGGGAAGATCATCTACATCGTCCAAGAAGGCGATGACTTGTGGACGATCGCCGCCTTGATCGGGAAGTCCGTCGAAGAGTTGATGGCGCTCAACGGGATTCAGCCTGGGGATTACATCACCCCTGGGATGGAGTTGGTGCTGGGTTCGGCCGGGCCGGTGCTCCCCACGGCGGCCCCCGAAGCCCGACCGACCATCACTCTGTTTCCGGTGACTCCGACGCCGGTGTTCGGCACGGGTGAGATCTGCATCCTGCTGTTCCTCGACGTCAACGGGAACGCCCGCTTGGATGCGGGAGAGACGGCCTTGCCGGGGGGCCAGATCAGCATCGCCGAGCCCTCCGGGGTGGTGGCGGGGGAAGACACGACCAGCGACGACCCCGCAGGGCGTTGTTTCGAAGGGTTGCTCAACGGCGACTACAACGTCAGCGCAGCCGCGCCGCAGGATCACAACCCGACGACGTCGATGAACATCCCACTTCGCCTGGCGCCGGGCGAGATCAAGTACATTGAGTTCGGGGCCCAGGCCAGCGCCGCCCTGGGGGGAGGCGTTTCGGCAAGCGCGCGGTCTACGGTGCTCGGTGTTATCGGAATCGTGCTGCTGCTGGGTGCCGGGGGACTCGCCTACTTCGCCACGCGTTACGGCCGCCGCACCCCCATGAGCCTTCGTTAAGCGCGTCGCACTGCGCCTCGCATCGAATCTTCGAGCGCCGTCAGCAACCTCTGGACATTCTCCGAACGGCTGGATTCTCCCATCAGGCCGATGCGCCAGACCTTTCCTGCGAGCGGGCCGAAGCCGCCGGCGATCTCGATCGACTGCTCGAGCAGGAGCCGGCGTCGGATCTCGGCTTCATCGAAGGTACCCGGCAGGCGAGGCGTCGAGAGAGTCGGAAGCCGTATCGGCTCGGGCACGAGCAGAGGCAGGTCGAGTCGTTCCAAGCCGTCCCATAACAGCCTGGCATTCGCCGCGTGTCGCTTGAAGCGCGCAGGCAAACCTTCCTCCACCGCCAACCGTAAGGCCGCACGCAACCCGAAGGCCGTGCTGATGGGCGCCGTGTGGTGGTACACCGGCCGGTCGCTCCAGTACTGGCCGAGCAGCTGCAGGTCGAAGTAGAAAACCACCGGGCTCGAGCTCCGGCGCGCCATGGCCGCCCGCGCCCGATCGCCCACTGTGATCGGGGAAAGCCCCGGCGGAGCCGACAGCGACTTCTGCCCGGCGCTGTACGCGAGATCGACGTCCCAGGCGTCGATCTCGACCGGCAATCCGCCGAGCGAGGTGACGACATCCAGCACCAGCAACGCCCCGTGACGGTGGCAGGCGGCGGCGATCTCGGCGATCTCCGGCTGGAGGGCGCCGGTGGAGGTCTCGGCGTGGACCAATGTGACCAGCTTGGCCGGGCGGGCGGCGAGCGAGGCGTCGATGGCCGATGGATCCTGCACTTCCCCCCACGGCACTTCCAGCCGCGCCACCTGTGCGCCGTATCGTCCTCCCATCTCCGCCAAGCGTTCCCCGAAGTATCCTTGGATGCACGCCAGCATTGGATCGCCAGGCTCGATCAAGTTGCTGAGCGCGGCCTCCATGGCGGCCGTGCCGGTGCCGGAGATCGCCAGAGTAAGGTCGTTTTGTGTCTGGAAGACGGCCCGCAACATGGCGCGGATGTCGGCCAGCACCGAAAGGAATTCCGGGTCGAGGTGGCCAAGCAGGGGCGTGGCCATCGCCTGCAGGACTCGGGGGTGAACCATGCTCGGGCCCGGCCCTAGCAGCAGACGCGGCGAAGGACTCGGATCTCGCTCCATAGCTCCTCGGAGGGGCGGGCGGACCTTATGGCGAGGCGGAGCTAAGCGGTGACGGCGGCGGAGACGGGGGCGGTAGCCCGGCGAGTACTCAGCAAGTAACCTGCGAAGATCAGCACGACCGCAACCAGCTCGGTGACCCGGAACAGGCCCGGTCCCCCGAGCGCGCCCAGCGAATGCGCGGCGGCGGCGACTAGCCCGCCCAGCGCGATCAGTGAGACGCCCGTCACCCGGTTACTGGGGACGTCGTGCCGGCGGCGGAAGCTCCACAGCGAGTAGGCCGCGGCACCGATGAAAGCCACACTCCCCATGATGTTAGCGATGACGACAAAGATGCGGACCGGAATGAATGGGAAGACCTTGACCTCGACGAAACCCAGCGAGTCCACCTGACCCAGGAGCGCCGGGTCGATCGGATAGGTGAAGATCAGGGCCGCACCGACGATCGAGAGCGCGGCGACGACCCAGGTGAAGACACGGGCCCAGCGCGGGCTGGCGCTCAAATGGAGCGATCCGGCGCCCAGCCAGGCGGCCACCATCAAGGCGCCGAAGGCGTAATAGACCCGGTAGGCGAACGGGGTCCAGGCACCGTTCAGTGCCGCGGCGGTCTCCGCTGCTACCGCCAGCGTCCACACCAGCAACGCCCACGCCCACAGAAGGGAGTGCAGGTTACGCCGTGAGACCCATTGGGCAGCCACGATGATCGTGAAGGTGGCGCTGACGACGAGGTCGATGCTCGAAAGCAGTATGGGCATGAGAACCCCTTCCGGCTGGACTGGGTTGATGCTAACGGGTCCTGCCCGACAGGTCAATACCGATGGGTCAGGGATATTTGTGATATCCACGACGGCCGAAGGGGATGTGGGAGCGCACATACCAACCATGAGGCCATCCTCTTCACCGGCCACACTCCGCCCTTCGCGACAGAGCATCCGGTCGGCGCCTTGGCGGGATCGAACCCCGTGATGGACCTTTGCCTTCGGCGAGCCGGGGCCGAGCCGATGGGTCTAGCCGATGCGGACGTTGGCTCGGCCTCTGGGAGTCGCTTGTCACCGGCCGTCCGGCCGCCATGAAGCCTCTCCCGCCGGGCCAGATTCGAGGTGATCCAATGGAGTGTCCTTTCGTGCACCCCCTGGTTGTGGCTGTTTCGGAACTTGGGTGCGGGCGGAGCGCGTCATTGTCTAGACACCCATCCTGGGAACCTTGCAAACACCTAACAAAACGCGCGCTCTCCTACAGGAAACTGGAATAATGGGGAGCGAGGCGCCCGGGTCGAGAGACCCGAGCACCAGAAAGCGAGGCCCGCTGCCGCCGCCTCGCTTTTTCGCGAGCCCAGATCACGCCCCGCAGCGGAGAGGTCCCGGCCCGGGGGAAAGGGGGTCCGGTGCGATACACTCGATTTGACGGCTGTCCAGGTTGCCTCGACGGGCTCGGGCCTCTATACTAGGCAGCATTCTGGACCCCGATCCGAGGTCCTTCTGAGGGCCACCTAGATGCAGCCTGATTACCGGCGACTCGCGGAAAGCTCCGCCGACGCCGTTTTTCGCTGGCTCTTCGAATCCGGCCTGTCCTATGCCAATCCAGGCTTTGAGCGAATGACGGGGGTCGCCGCGACTGGGCTCCCGGATCCTGGGCTGATTCGGAGCCTGATCGAGCCGCTGGCACGAGCGGAGTTCGACGGCGTCGTAGAGCGCTTGCGTCACGGCGCCGCCACCCAAGAGACCATGGTCGCCCAATTGTTGCGGCGCGACGGCGGCCCGGTGTGGGTCGAATTTCTTCTCGTTCCGGTGGAGAACGGGCGAGGCGAGGTGATCGGAATCGACGGCGTGGGGCGAGACGTTTCCCAGCACCTGGCCGTGGCCGACCAGCTCAGCCGCCGGACGCTGGAGCAGGCAACGCTGCTCCAAGTGCAACGCGAGTTGTTGGCACAGTTGGACCTCGAGCCGACCCTGAACAAGATCGTCGAACGAGCGCAACGCCTTCTGCACGCTACGACCTGTACCATCTTCCTGTTGGAGGCCGACGGGTTGATGCTTCGCCCGCTGGCGTCGGCCGGAGAATTCACCGAGGAATTGATGAGACAGCGCCCGCGGCTTGGCGAAGGTCTCACAGGATGGGTCGTCGAGCACGGTCTTCCCCAGAAGGTGGATCGGACGAGCCGGGATGCTCGCCCGGTGCAGGTGTCGAACACGCCGATCGACGACGAGAGCCTGCTGTGTGCGCCGCTCGAGATCCGCGGCCAGGTGGCGGGGGCGCTCTTGCTGAGCGGAGAGCCGGAACAGTACACCGAGAACGACCTCGATTTCCTCGTGGCGCTGGCCCAGGTGGCCTCCCTGGCGATCGCCAACTCCCAGACCTTCGACCAGGTGCAGCATCAGGCGACGATCGACGAGCTGACCAAAGCCTTCAATCGTCGATTCCTGACCCAGAACCTGAGGGTCGAGCTGGCGCGGGCCGCTCGCCTCGGTTACTCGGTTGGATTGCTGATGGCCGACGTCGACAATCTAAAGGGGATCAACGACGACCACGGACACCTGGTCGGCGACGACTTGTTGAGGGCAGTGGTCGAGGGCCTGCGGGCGGGGATCCGGGAGAGTGACTGGGTGGCGCGTTACGGTGGAGACGAGTTCGCCGTTGTCCTGCCGGGATGCTCACCCGACCAATTGCAGGTGGTTGGAGAGAAATTGCGGCGCAGTGTCGCCGAGCACCGTTTGCTGTTGAAGGACGGCAGGAGCCTCGGGATCACGGTCAGTCTGGGCGGCTCGGTCTTTCCCGAAGTGGCGCGCGACCTGGAGGAGCTCTTGAGCCAGGCCGACGCCAACGAACTTCGGGCGAAGCAAGCCAGCGGCGACCAAGTGATCATCGAGGCCTTGGCCGGCCGCGAATCCGCCGATCGCTAATCCCCCCATGGAGCCGAGCCAACCGGCCTCCAAGTATGCCGCGCTCTTCGAGTACCTTCGCCGGCGGCCGGAGCTGGCCGTCCATCTGACCCTGAACGAGGTCGAGAAGATTCTTGGGGCGCCGCTGCCGCGTTCGGCGAGAACAAGCCGCTCGTTCTGGAGTAACCGGCGAGGCGGTTTGCAGTCCGCGGCCTGGCTCACCGCCGGGTTCGCGGTCACGCAGGTCGACTTGCGTCGGAAGGGCGTCGTCTTCGAGCGGCGCACATCCGTCCCGGAGGTGGAGTGGAAACCCGGGAAAGGTCGGTGGGACGGCGAGATGGTTCGGGCGTTGCGCCAACACCTGGGCCTGAACCAAGCGGGAATGGCCGACGTGCTCGGCGTGCGTCAGCAGACGATCAGCGAGTGGGAAAACGAGATGTACGTGCCAAGCCGGAGTCGATCGAAACATCTGGATCTGGTGGCGGAGAGATCGGGATTCGGCTACCGCGCGGTCCCAGAAACGGGCGCCAAAGAGAGTATTGACAGGAATTCCGATACCGTGTAGGATGTCAAAACCAGGGGGTCCCCTGGTTCCGGGTGGCTGAGGGTCGATTGACCCTGGCGAGGGCGCCCGGGCGATGGTCCTGCAGGGGGCGGGACCGGAACCCCGGGCGTTCTTGCTGGGAGTCGTGAGGCGGAGGAACGCGAGGGGAGACCGAGGACTCAGGGCGGCTGCGTTCGTCCGGGGAAGGATTGGCCCGTGCGCGGACGCTTCGGCGGAAAGAGACTCTTGCCCGGAGGCGTGATCCGTCCTGGAGATCAGTGAAGGAAGGTCTTAACGAGGAGCTGTCGCCGACGTGGTGGTGGCGGAAATAGTCTTGGTGAGCCCGCTGCTCGACGATTCGGCCTGAAGCAGGCGGCGGAGTTCGTCCATCATGGAGCGGACGGAGGAAGCGTAAAGCCGTCGGAAGACAGGCACGGAGATCAACCGGGGTGAAATCAGGACCCGGTACCGACTGAAGACGCGCGTCCCATCTGGGGTGGGCTCTAGTTGAATGGTGTTGAGGGCCTGAGGTCGGCCGTCGCTTGGGCGGGCGATCTCCTCCGTGAAATAGTCGAAAGGGTGCCAGTCGAGGATCGTATGAGCGCGTTCGAGTTTCGTCCCGTGGGTGCAGTGGGTCTTCAGGCCTACCCCACTCCGGTCGCCCGAAGGTGAAACTCGTTCTGCGGTGAGCCCGATCCATTTCGACCGCCGCCGCGGATCGTTGAACCAATCCCACACGACGGTCGGTGGCGCCGGCAGGTCGATGACGACCTCGACGTCGGCATCGGCGGCGCTCACCAATACAGTTCGGCTCCGTCGCAGATCGTCCAGGCGGGCGCGCAGGTCGAGGCTGTAGGTGCGGACGGGGGGCAAGGACTCGTATTCTTCGACCTGCTGATGCAGCCCGTCGACGGAAATCCCGAGTCGGTTGGCGGCCGGTTCGGAAAGCAGAAGATAGGCCTCCCATCCGGTGGACTCGCCGACATGATTCTTCAGCAGGCGGTGGGCCAGGTTCACATCCGATCCGAGCGGCTTGCCCGGGCCGGTGACGGCCTGCAAGACGTACTGGCCGTCATGGACGATGAATTTCAGGTCGAGGATGGGGATGGCCTAGCACGCCGAGCAGGAGCAGGTGGTGTGGAGGCGGATCGCCTCGACCCTCCCGTGGAAGGCGCCATACGTCTGCTCGATGAGTTCGAGCAACGTCTCTCCGCGGGGGAATGCACCCTCTGGCGCGTAGGCAAAGACGGCGTCGCCCTCGATCTCGGCTACGGTCAGGGCCGGTCGCAGGTGTTCCACAACCAGTTGGAGCAGTTCGATGAGAATGTCGTGGGCGTGCTCGAGTTCGGTTTGGGCGAGAAACGCGGTGAAGCCGCTGATGTCGGCCAGGACTAGCGTGCCATGCTGGGTGCGGGAACTCATCTCGGCTGATCTGCGTCCGCCCGACCGGGCGCGGCCGACCGAGTGTTCGACGAGGGCGCGGGGCGGCGCTGCCGGCCTGCGCTCATCGCGAGCGTTCGCGCAGGATCTGCCGCAAAACGGAATGGAGGATGCCGCCGTTCCGGTAGAACTCGACTTCCGACGGTGTATCGAGCCGAACGCGAGCCGGGAAAGTGACCCGCGTGCCATCAGGCCGTTCCGCCGCCACCTCGATCTTCGCGCCCGGCCGCATCGCCTCGACCAAACCGCGCAAAGCGAAGATCTCGTTTCCCTGGAGGCCGATCGAACTCGCCTCCTGATCGTCGGTGAATTGCAGCGGCAGAACGCCCATCCCCACCAGGTTGGAGCGGTGAATCCGCTCATAGCTGGCCGCCAGGACGGCGCGGACGCCGAGCAGCAGCGTTCCTTTGGCAGCCCAGTCTCGCGACGAGCCGGCGCCGTACTCCCGTCCGGCGACGACGACCAGGGGAACGCCCGCCTGGCGATAGCGCATCGCCGCCTCATAAATGCGCATCGTCTCACCGCTGGGGAAGTGGACCGTCACCCCGCCCTCGACCCCCGGAACGAGCAGGTTCTTCAGCCGTATGTTGGCGAAGGTGCCGCGGGTCATGACCCGATCGTTGCCGCGGCGCGCCCCGTAGGAATTGAAATCGCGCGGGGCGACGCCGTGTTCGATCAGGTAGCGGCCGGCCGGCGCGTCGGCGGGGATCGTTCCGGCGGGAGAGATATGGTCGGTCGTCACCGAGTCGCCCAGCAAGACCAACACTCGGGCGCCGACCACGTCGCTGACCGGCGGCGGCTCGTCGCTCCACTCGGGAAAGAACGGCGGCTCCTGGATGTAGGTCGAGTCCGGATCCCACGGGTACAACTCCCCTGCCGAGACCGGAATCGCGTTCCAGGTCGGGTTCCCGGTGAACACCTCGGCATAGCGATTGCGGAAGATGGAGGGCGTGATCTCGTGGCGAATGACGGCCTCGACTTCCTCCGGCGTCGGCCAGAGGTCGCGCAAGTGAACGGGGGCGCCGTCGGCGGCCTTCCCCAGCGGGTCGCGGGTGAGGTCGATGGCCATCGTCCCCGCCAGCGCGTACGCGACGACCAGGGGCGGGGAAGCCAGATAGCTGGCGCGCACATGCGGCTGGATCCGACCTTCAAAGTTGCGGTTGCCAGACAGCACGGCCGCCGCCACCAGTTCTCCTTCGGTGATGGCTTTGACGACTTCGCCGGCCAGGGGTCCGCTATTGCCGATGCACGTGGTGCAGCCGTACCCTACGACATTGAACCCGAGTTGGGCCAGGGGTTGGAGCAGCCCCGCCTGCCCGAGGTAGTCCGTCACCACGCGCGAACCCGGCGCCAGGCTGGTCTTGACATACGGCGGGACGCGCAAGCCGCGCTCGACCGCCTTGCGCGCCAGCAGACCGGCGGCGACCATGACGCTGGGGTTGGAGGTATTGGTGCACGAGGTGATGGCGGCGATGACCACCGATCCGTGGCCGAGCTCGGCGGTCGAGCCGTTGGTGCCGAAGCTCAAGCGGAGGTCGAGTCGATCGGGGGGAACGGCAAACCCCCCTTGCCGGGTTTCGGCGGTGAGGGTCTGGCGCAAGACGGTGGCGACCTGCGACAGCGGGACGCGATCCTGAGGCCGCTTCGGGCCGGCCACGCTGGGCTCGATGCGATCCAGGTCGATCTCCAGGGTCTCGCCGTAGGCGGGTTCCGGCGAATCCGAGGTCCGGAAGAGCTGCTGCTCTTTGCAGTAACGCTCCACCAGGTCGATCAAATCGTCTTCGCGTCCGGTCAGCCGGAGATAGCGCAGGGTTTCGTCGTCGACCGGGAAGAAGCCAATGGTGGCCCCGTACTCCGGGGCCATATTGGCGATCGTGGCGCGGTCGGGCAGCGACAGGTGGTCCAGGCCGGGGCCGAAGAACTCGACGAACTTGTCGATGACGCCGTGCTGTCGCAAACGTTGGGTGATGGTCAACGTAAGGTCGGTGGCTGTGGAGCCTGGTCCGAGCCGCCCGCTCAGACGGACGCCGACAACCTGAGGCAGCGACAGGACCATAGGCTGGCCGAGCATGGCCGCCTCGGCTTCGATGCCGCCCACGCCCCAGCCGAGGACGCCCAAGCCGTTGATCATCGTCGTGTGCGAATCGGTACCGACCAGGCTGTCGGGGAAGGCCAGCATCCCATCGCCGGTGATGCGCCTCTGAACGACGCGCGCCAGGTATTCCAGGTTGACCTGATGCACGATGCCGGTGGCGGGTGGCACGACGCGGAAGTTGTCGAAGGCCTCCTGGCCCCAACGCAGGAAGCGATAGCGCTCCTGATTGCGCTGGAACTCGAGATCGGCGTTGCGTTGCAAGGCTTCGGGCGAGGCGAAGAAGTCGACCTGCACCGAGTGGTCGATGACCAGGTCGACCGGGACGGTCGGGTTGATGCGTGCCGGATCGGCGCCCAGCCGTGCCAGGGCCGAGCGCATCGCCGCCAGGTCGACGACCGCCGGTACCCCGGTGAAGTCCTGCATCAGCACCCGAGCCGGAAGGAAGGGCACCTCGGGTCGCGGGTCGAGGCGCGGCGCCCAAGACGCCGCCGCCCGCACGTCGTCGGAGCGAATCACGCGCTCGTCCACCTGGCGCAGCACCGACTCGAGCAGGATGCGGATCGAGAACGGCAGGCGGTCCAAGCGCGTCAATCCCGCCTGCTCCAGAGCAGCCAGGCGGAAGATGATGACTTCTCCGGCCCTCGTCGGCAGCGCGCGGCGCGCCGCAAAGGCGTCGATCGGCATCGGCAACTCCGGTGGGGCGTGGGGAGGCGTCGAAGAGGGCTCGAGCAAACCGGCCGTCGAAGGATGAGACGCCGATGCGAGTATAATCGATCCGACTGGCGGGCGGGGGCCTCCCTGGGCCGCCTGCCGCGCGCCCACAGGCCGTCCCCTCCGGACGGCTCCTTTATGTCCGGGTCCGACCACGTTACGGTGGCTCGAGCGGACGGGTTCGGTTCGGCGGAGGTCGAGTCGAGGGGCGATGGCGAAAGCGACACCGCGAGTGGTTAAGAAGAAGGCCACACGCAGGACATCGAAACCGCGGCGGGCCCCGCGTCCGCCGACGACTCCGCCGGCGGAAGGCCTGAGCGGCCTGACGACCCTGGCCGCGATCCGCCGCCTGACCGGCGACGTCGTCCTAGATCGGACCCAGGAAAAAGCCCTCAACTCCCTGGTTGCGCAAGCGATCGAGCTGCTGCGCGGCGACGGCGGCGGTTTCTACCTGGCGGACCCGGCGCGGCGCCAGCTGCGGAGCGTCGTCGCTCAGGGAATCCCGACGGGGACGGTGGGTACCGTCCTGGCCTACGGCGAAGGTGCGGCGGGGAAGGTCGCTCAAACCGGCAAACCTCTGAACATTGCCGACTACAGCACCTGGCGCGGCAGGTCAAGTCAATTCGATTCGGGCACCTTCCACGCGGTTGTCAGCGTGCCTGCGCTGTGGCAGGGAAGCGTCACCGGCGTGCTGCACGTCTTGCGCACGCGTCTCGCAACCCCTTTCACCCAAGACGAGTTGGGCGTGCTGACTGTCTTCGGCAATCAAGCGGCGACGGCGATGGAAAATGCCCGCCTGCTCGAAGAAACCCACCGCCGGGTCCGGCAGGTCTCGATGCTGAACGAGCTGACCCGAGCCACGCTGGGCGCGAGCGACCTGCAGACGATGTCGCAAGTCTTGGCTGAGCGCATGAGCGATCTGGTGCAGGCCGACGGCTGCCACCTGACCCTATGGAATGAGGCCGAGGGCACGGCGTTGCCTACGGCCGCCTCGGGGGTCCTGCGAGCGACCTACGGACTGCAACGGCTGCTCCCGGGGGTGACGACTCTTACGGAAAGCGCCCTTCGAGCCGGCCGACCTTTGCCCGTCGCAGACTGTCTGAACACTCCGTACCTCAGCCCGGAGATCGCCAAAGACTGCCCGTACCGTTCGATGCTCGGCGTCCCGCTGATCGTGGGCGATCGCTGGATCGGCGCGGTGCTGCTCGGCTTCCAGGAGTCTCACGAATTCACCGAAGACGAGATCGCCATCTGCGAGCAGGCCTCCGGCCAGGTGGCGCTGGGTCTCGCCAAGGTCCAGGCGCATGAGGCCGAGCGACAACATCGCAACGAGCTGGAAGGGCTGCGACGGGCGAGTCTGCGTTTGACATCAACCCTAGAGTTGCAGCCGGTGTTGCGAGCGTTGTTGGATGAGGCGCTGCATCTGGTGGACGCTTATGACGCACATCTCTTCTTCTTCGACGGGGAAACGCTCGAGTTCGGGGCGGCGCTGTGGGATGGTGAATTCCACCCCGTGCCCTACGCTGAACCGCGCCCGGATGGGGTCACCATGCGCGTGGCCCGCAGCGGGCAGCGCATCGTCATTCAGGATGCCGCCCGCCACGAGCTCTACCTCGGATCTCCGTGGGACGGGAGCATTGTCGGGCTTCCGATCCGGGCCGGCGGCAATGTGCGCGGGGTCATGACGATGGCCTTCCTGACCCCCGGGGCGGTGACCGAGGCCCGGCTGCGGGTGCTCGAACTGTTCGCCGACCAGGCGGCCATCGCCACCGAAAATGCCCGCCTTTTCGACGCCGTCGATACCGAGCGGCGCAGGATTCGGCTGTTGTACGAAATCGGGCGCGAGACCTCGGCCAGCCTGGAAGCGAAGGAGATCTTGCGGCGAGCGATCGTCCTGGCGACGGAGCACCTTGGCGGCAGTCGCGGTGCTGCCTATCTGCTCGAGCCCGAGGGGGGTCGTCTGCGCTTGGTGGCCGTCTCCCCTCCACCGGGGATGTCGATCGAAGACCAGGATCGCCGGCTCGACCTTCGACTGGGGAAAGGCCTGACCGGCTGGGTGGCCGCCCGGCGCGAGGCCGTCATGGTCCCCGACATTCTCAAGGATGACCGCTGGGTCCCTGTCCCGGGCGAGGACGGACTGGGCGGCTCGGCCCTCGCCGTCCCGGTGGGCTCGTCGGGCGATGTTCTGGGGGTCCTGGTCGTCGTCGCGGAAGTCACCTTCGGTGAGGAGCATCTCGAACTGTTGCAGGCGCTCGGCCGCCAGGTCGGCCTGGCGTTGGCCAATGCCCAGCGTTACCAGCAGGTGACCCGGCGACTGGCGGAGCGGACCGCGTTGCAGCAGGTGGCTCAGGTAGTCAACCGGCGCCTGGAGCTTGGGCCGCTGTTGGAGGAGATCGTCCGGCAGGTGAGCGAAGTCCTGGGCTACCCGATCGTGGAGACTTTTCTGATCGAAGGCGATGAGCTCGTGCTTCGGGCGGCGAACGGGTCGGAAGGAGTCGGCGAGCGACGCCTGGCGTTGACCCACGGAATCATCGGGCGAACGGTGCGCACCAATCAGGCGGTCTTTGTATCGGATGTCCGCGCGGATCCGGACTACGTCGTCGGCGTGCCTTCCACCCGGTCGGAAATCGCCGTCCCCCTCTATCGCGGAGACATTGTCGTCGGGGTGCTCAACGTCGAGTCCCCGCTCGAGCAAGGCTTGACGGTGGAAGATCTGAACCTGCTAACCTTGCTGGCCGATCAGGTGTCGGTGGCGCTGGAAAACGCTGCGCTCTATGAACGTCTGCGACTGCACGCCGTCGAGCTGGAAGCCACGGTGTTGTCACGGACCGCCGAGCTCGAGCGCGCCGCGGCGCAGGCCCGGCTGGCCGACCAGATGAAGACTCGCTTCGTGGCCGATGTCTCCCACGAGCTGCGTACACCGCTGACCAACATTCGCCTCTACCTCGACTTGCTCGACAAAGGACGATCCGAGAAGTTCGCCGATTACCTGGAGACCCTCCATCGGGAGACGGAGCGCCTGATCGACTTGATCGAGGATTTGCTGACCGTCTCCCGGCTCGACGCGGGAACGGCCGAAATGGAGCCGACCTGGATCGATCTGAACAGCATGGCGGCCGGACTAGTGGAGGACCGGCGGCGGCTTGTGGCGCGAGTGGATCTGGCGATCGCTTTCGATCCTCAGACGGACTTGCCGCTCGTGCGGGCGGACGAGCGGATGATCTCGCAGGTGGTGGCCAACCTGATGACGAACGCCGTCAACTACACGCTTCCGGGGGGATCGATCACGGTCCGGACGGACACGATCGCCGATGGCGCCAACAAGTGGGCCCGGCTGACGGTGGCCGACACCGGGTTGGGAATCCCCGAGAACGAAGTGCCGCGGCTTTTCGAGCGCTTCTTCCGTGGAGCGGCAAGCCGGGCGAGGGGCATCTCAGGCACCGGCCTGGGTCTGGCCATCTGCAAAGAAATCCTCGATCGCCACGGCGGCCGGATCACGGCCTCCAGCCGGGCCGGGGAGGGGTCTTCCTTCACCATCTGGCTGCCCGTTCAACGGGCGACGGAGATTGTTCAGGCGGCGCGGTCGGACGCCCCGTGAGGGCAGGCCGCGCCGAACCTGTTCGAATTCCCCGACGAGGACCGCTTTCCTCTGGTCCATCGGTGTTTTCAGTTGTTGTCGATCTGCCTGTCATCCCCGCGATAGTTTCCCGCTGCCCAGTCCTCTCCGGCATCGCTCAGGACGAGTAGTCAGATCGCCGTCCTGGGGCGGCCCGGACCGTGCGTACCATGGGTGAGCAGGCTGTGAGAAGGGGGAGCGACGCGCGCGAGCTGGCCCGGTAACGATGAGGTGTTCTGCAATCGGTTTGGTTGCCGTGCGAGCGCGCGAGTTTGTGACCGTGCGCTCAGCACGCCCGCCGGGCCGGCGTCGCGGAGACGAGGGCTGCCACGGGTTCGAAGCTGCGTCGGTGAATCGGGCAGGGTCCCCAGCGGCGGAGCGCCCGGAGGTGGGCGGCGGTGCCATACCCTTTGTGTCGGGAAAAGCCGTAGGTGGGATACGTCTGCGACAGTCCTTCCATCTCTTGATCGCGCGCCACCTTCGCCAGGACGGAGGCCGCCGCGATCGACAGGACCCGCGCGTCGCCGTGCGTCAGCGGGGTCTGTTCGCAGGGCAAGTCCGGCAATCGAAGGTGATCGATGAGCAGGTGATGCGGCCGGAGCGCCAGGCGGTCGAGGGCCCGCCGCATCGCCAATCGCGTCGCCGCGAGCGGGCCCAGGCCGTCGACCTCCTCGCAAGTCGCCTCCCCCAACGCCCAGTCCAGGGCTAGAAGGCGGATGTTCGCGGCGCAGGTCCGTCGCTGGCGAGGAGTCAACGTCTTCGAATCGCGGACCTCCGCCAGGGATCGGGCCAGGTCGAAGCGTTCCAAGGGCAGGATGACGGCGGCCGCGTACAGCGGCCCGGCTAGCGCGCCGCGGCCGACCTCGTCGAGCCCGGCCACCGGGGCCTGGCCGCGGCGCGCCAAGCGGAGCTCGTGACGCAAGTCGGGGCGCCGGGCGTGGTCAGCGCGGCGCATAGACCCCGCTGCGCCAGTTGCGGCGGATGCGGAAGAGGTCGGCGAACATGGTCAGCGAATCCCGCCACACCCGGACCCGGCTGCCCGGTTGGTGATACCAGCTGATGGGAATCTCCGCCACGCGATAGCCGCGCCGCAAGGCGACGTAGAGGACTTCGACGTCGAACGTCCATCCGTCGAGACGCTGCACGCGGAACAGGTCCTGCGCCGCCTCGGCGCGAAAGCACTTGAAACCGCACTGGGTGTCCTGAATCTCGGGGATGGCGATCCACCGCACCAGCAAGTTGAAGGTTCGCCCAACCAGATGGCGGAAGGCCGGCTCGTCGTAGCGTGTGGCCCCCGGCGCCTCGCGGGAGGCGATCGCGATGTCGACGGCCGGCCCCTGCGGCGGAAAAAAGCGAGTGACTTCCTCGATGGGCATCGACAGGTCGGCGTCGCAGATGAAACGGTAGGCGCCGCGCGCGGCCAGCATCCCGGCGCGCACCGCCAGACCCTTCCCCGGCCGCTCGACCTGTACCAGGCGCAGCCAGGGTCGGCCAACATCTAGCTGGCGCACGACTTCGGCCGTCCGATCCGTGCTGCCGCTGTCGACCACGACCACTTCCCAGGCGAAGTTCTGGGCCTCGAGGAATTCGCGGATGCGGGGAAGACTGACCGGTAGCCGCGCCTGTTCGTTGTGGGCAGGGACGACAATACTCAGGAAGGGGTCCAAGAAGCTCGGCTCAGGACAGCAGTGTTGGGAAGAAGACCATGGCGGCGAAGGCCGCCAGAATGCACGCTTCGAACAGGAGCATCACGCCCAGCAAGATCCACTGACGCCCCTCGATACGCGCCCGGCGTCGGCGCGGTTTGTACGCCGCCGGCACCTTGCGCTGATCGAGCTGGAACGGGCCGACGGCTTCGGGCGCGGGCCGGACCGGCGATGGGAGCGGCGCCGCCGCGGGAGGGGCGGCCGGCGCCTCGGCGGCGGGTTGGCCCTGGTCTGGATGAAGCACAGCGTCGATGAGGGCCTGTGCGTCCTCACGATCCATAATCGGAGGTTGCTCGCGCAGGCTGGCCGCGTAATGCTCGACGGCATCGGCCAGGACGATGCGTGCCCTTGGGTGCAAGGTGTCGACGTGCGCCTGAGGGTTGGTGAAGACGATCGCGGCGTCGACTTGCGGCAGGCCGAACCCCAAACCGCGGTAGTACTCGAGCAGCACTTGCGCCATCACCAGGGCGCTTTGCGGCAGGTTGGGACGGACCGGTCGGAAGTGGCCGCCGCTGTGGGCCAGCCATTCATTGTCCTTGGCCCGGAAGACTCCCCGCGCCGGCGAGGCCAGCAGGACGAAAACACCCTGAGGACCGATCAAGATCAAGGAAGCGATGATGGTGGTGCCGGGGATCAAGACGCTGCGCAACAGCGAATAGTCGTTGGACAGGCTGCGGTTCAGACGGTCGGTGACGGCCTCCTGGGCCTGCATGATCCCGTACCACGACAGGCCGAAGCGCAGAGTCCCGCGCAACCGGTTCTCCAGCGTGATCTTGCCGGTGTCGTCTCGGAATTCAGAACGATCGAGAACGCGCATAGAACCTCGACCAGCATTATAGGGCACTCCAACCGCGGCACAACCGGGGGGAGGGGTGGCCGGACCGACCGGGTCGCTTCGCGTATAATGCGATGAAGGCACAAATCATGCCACGCCTTGCGCTTTTCGCGAGCGCCTGCGCGCTTCTCTTGGCCGCGAGGCCGGCGGGCTCCGGCCAACCCCCCGCGCAACCGGAAGTTCTTCTGCTTTCCTTCGACGGCCCGTTGACCCCGGCCCTGGCCGAGTACCTCGACCGCGGGCTCACCTTGGCCGATCAGAACGGCGCCGACCTTGTCGTCCTGCAGCTGAATACCCCGGGCGGCTCGATCGACGTCATGAATCGGATGGTGCAGTCGATCCGGGGAAGCTCGGTGCCGGTGGCCGTCTACGTTGCTCCGCGCGGCGCCATGGCCGGCAGCGCCGGCACGATCCTGGTGCTGGCCGGGCACGTGGCGGCGATGGCCCCGGAGACGGCTATCGGCGCCGCCAGTCCGGTGGGCGCTCAGGGCGAGGATTTGGGGGAGACACTCGCCGCCAAGACCCAGGAGATTCTCAAGGCGACCGTCCGAAGTCTGGCGGCCTGGCGGGGCGAGAGGGCGATCGAGATGGCGGAATCTGCCATCGAACAGGCGGCGGCCGCCTCCGCCGATGAGGCCCTCGCCGCCAAGATGATCGACGTCGTTGCCAAAGATATCGACGACCTGCTGCGCCAGCTCGATGGTCGAAGCGTCGTTCTCAACGGCAGCCCGGTCGTCCTGCACTTGGAAAGTGCGGAGACTCAGCCGGTCCGGCCGACGGTCGTCGAGCAACTACTGCAGGCGCTCACCAATCCAAACCTGGTCTTCTTGCTGCTCTCTCTCGGAGTTCAGGCGCTCTTGATCGAAATCTCCAGCCCGGGCGGATGGGTCGCCGGGTTCATCGGGATCTCCGCCCTGGCTCTCGGCGCCTACGGGCTGGGCATTCTCCCGGTTAACTGGTTCGGTTTGGTGTTCCTGGCGTTGGCCTTCGCCCTGTTCGTGGTTGATATCAAAGCGCCAACCCATGGCGCGCTGACCTTAGCCGGCCTGGGGAGCTTCATCCTTGGGGCCCTGGTGCTGTTTAATTCGCCGGGCACGCCGTCGTTCCAGCGCGTCTCGGTCCCCCTGGTCGTGACGATGGGGGCGCTGATGGCCGGGATGTTCTTCGTCTTGTTGACCTTTGTCTTGCGTGCGCAGCGGCGCCCGATGGCCGTCGGGACCATGGCGCTGGTCGGCAAGATCGGCGAGGTGCGCCAGCGGCTCGCCCCGCGTGGCCAGGTTCAAGTGGCGGGTGAGCTGTGGGCGGCAGAGATCGATCTTCACGAACCGGCGATCGAGGAAGGGGCGCGAGTGGAGGTGACCGGAGTCGAGGGCCTGCGTTTGCGCGTGCGACCGTGGGAAAGGAAGCCCGGTTGACGCTCCCCGGGTGCGCCAGTACACTTCCGGATCATCTCCCTTTCTGCAGGAGGCACGCGCATGGCTGACGCATCCAGCCGGCTGATTGTCCGCACCGGCCCAAACCCGGGAACGGTCTTCGATCTGACGAAAGAAGTCACCATGCTCGGCCGCGATGTCACCAACGACATCCCCATCGGCGACGCCGAGATCTCGCGCCAACATGCGCGCCTGACCCGGACCCCCGGGGGAGTGGTGCTCGAGGATCTCGGATCGACCAACGGGAGCTTTGTCAATGGAGAGCGACTGGCATCGCCACGGCTGCTTCGCGCCGGCGACACGGTCGGGTTCGGCGAGAACGTCACTCTCAGTTTCGAGTCGACGGCGCCGGAAGCGGCTGCGACCGTGATGGGGCCGGCCGCCCGCCCGGCGCCGGCTCCTCGGCCGGCCGCCCCGCCTCCACCGCGCGTTGTGTCACCGGCGGCCGGCCCTGGTGCGGTAGAGCCCATGCCCACCCAGGAGGGTGGTGGTGGGCGGAGCCGCTGGCTCCTGGCCGGGTGCGGCTGCCTGCTCGTTTTGTTGGCGTGCGCCGGGCTGTTCGCCTTTATGGACTCCTATTACCCGGACATCCTCTACTCGCCGCTGCGCATGTTCGGCTTCGGACGATAATCGTCTGAGGCGTGACAGGACAAGCCCGCTAAGAAACCAAAGAAACCGGGTTTCTTTGAGAAACCCGGTTTCTCTGTCGAAGCTAATTGGGTTTCGACAGCGCGTTGCCGACCTTCCAGCCGCCTTCCTCGGCGATGGCCTTGACGAGGTCGCGCACCTTCCCGAGGTCGTACTTGAACCTATCTCCGTCCGGCGAGAAGCCGACCCCGCTGCCGCTCCGCTCCACATCCTTCACCACGAAGGAGGAGAACTTCACCATATTGCCCGCGGAAGAGTAGTCTGATTCACCCCCGAAGCCCTGTCCCGCGCCTCCGCCATTCACCGTCTGCCAATAGTTAACCTTGCGCTTGGCGGGATCGAGCTTGGCTCGCGCCTCGAAACTCTTCTTCTTTGTCCCCAGGAACGACTTCGTTTCGGAGGTGTGACGAAACTCAATCAGGTCTGGCTTCAACGACTTGACCTGAAGGATATCGTTGGAGAGGCTCAGGAATTTCTCCGAAAGGTCATTGGGATCGCCCTGAGATGTGCCGTCGCTGCCCACGCTACGTCCTCCTCTGTGCGAGTCTGCGCCACGGATGGCCGCAATCGATTGAAGCGAGAGTACTTCTTCCCAAGAGGTCGGGGAATGGGTTATCGCTCCCAATCGGACCCGTGAGGTCCGATTAGTTGATGGCACCGGTCTTCGGAAGAGGCTCGGGGAAAGCCCTGCAACGCCACAGGCCTCCGCCGAGGGTGCCGGCTGTAGAATGGGATCGATGGGTCGTCGATTCGCCCTGCTGCTCATCGCCGTCGTGACCCTCGGCGCGATGTCGGCGACGGTCGTGCTGGCCGGAGGATGCGCGCCGACGAAGGGCCCACAGGCGCAGCTGGACGACTCCGCCTTCGACGCGGTTCGGGCCCAGATGGTGGACGACGGGGTCATTGCCTGGGGGATCACCGACCCGAAGGTGATCGAGGCTATGGCCGCGGTACCCCGCCATCGCTTCGTACCTTTGGACTACCTCGGCCAGGCCTACGAGAATCACCCGCTTCCGATCGGTTATGGGCAGACGATCTCACAGCCGTATATCGTGGCACTGATGACCGAGACCCTCGAGCTGGAACCGGGCGCGAGGGTGTTGGAGATCGGCACCGGCTCGGGTTATCAGGCGGCCATCCTGGCCGAAGTCGGGGCGGACGTCTATTCGATCGAGATCATTGGCCCGCTCGCGGAAACCGCAAAGGAGCGCCTGGCCCAGCTAGGTTACGCCGACATCCAGTTGCGGGCGGGGGACGGCTACAACGGTTGGCCGGAAGCCGCCCCCTTCAACGCCATCATCGTCACCGCCGCGCCGGATCATGTCCCTCAGCCCCTGCTGGCCCAGCTGGCCGTCCATGGGGTGATGGTGATCCCGATCGGCCCTCCGGGTGGGTATCAGGAATTGTGGCGATTGAAGCGCGTCTCGGAAAGCGAGATCGAGAGCACGAGTCTGGGCGGGGTGCGCTTCGTGCCTTTGGTACGGGAATCCGAGGGCGGCTAGCCGGACAATAAGCTCGGCCGGCCTACCAGTGGTAGGCCGCCTCGGCGCAGCGGTATCTCTCCGCCGCGGCGGCCCACACCACCAGACGGACTTCCCCAATCGAGCTGCGGAAGTGGCAGGCACTCTTGCCGGCGCCTACCAGCCGAGCCTCCAGCTCCGACCGCAGTCCGTCCAGCACCCGCGGAGCGATCAGGATCAGCGCGTGGGGATCCTGGATCTGCTCGTCGGACACCACCAGGGCGCTGTCTTCCGTCAGGGCGGCATCGTCGAAGGGGACCTGATGCAGGCGGAGTTGCAAGGCGACCGATTCGCGTAGCGGGCTCTCCGGCATCGCAAGGATCAACAGGCGAGCCCGCGCCGGGGCAGCGTCCAGCAGATGGCCGGCCTCGCGCAGAAGAAGGACCTGAGGGGATTGGTAGCGATCAGCCATCCGCAGCCGCGAGAGAGGATAGGCTTGCACGAGGTTGGTGATCATGATCAGTCCGAGAAGTCCATCGGTGACGCGACGGACGGTGAGTTCGGAGCCTCCTAGATCGTGCAGGGCCAATTCGAGCCAGAGCAGGCCCAGGCCGCCAAGGACCGCCAGCCAGGGAAGCAGCAAGAACATGCGCGTCGGTGGCGGCGACGGATAGCTGTGAAAGGCGCCCACGAGGATCAACAGGATTGCCAGGCTGGCCAGAAGAAAGACACCCGGCCGGCCGTTGCGCGAACGCAGCAGGGCCCCGAATCCGAGGAGGACAAGAACGGCCGAGAGCATATCGAGGAAACCGACGGCGACAAAGTGGCTCTCGCTGGCAGTGATCAGGAAGGACAGGCTGGCTTGAGCCAGATTGCGCAGGAGCTGCCGCCCGGTGGAGGCCCAGTCCGCCACGAGCGACGGATCCTGCCACGGCGTTCCCGCCAGTTTCGTCTGCCAGAACTCGACCTGTAGCAGGAGGGGGAGCGCCGTGGCGAGCAGGCAAACCCCGACAATCCACCAGCGGCCGCGTGCGGCGCGCCTCGGACGGTGCTGAGCTGCAAACAGGAGGGCGACGGGAAGGGTCAGGATGGCGCCTGGGTAAACGAAGAAGCTCAGCCCCAACGCCGCGCCGAAGGCGACGGCGGCTAACCTCCCGCGACTTCGGATGAACCAGGTCGCCGCCGCCAGGCAGAGTGAGAAGGAGAAGAGTGCCTGGAGGTTGTTGTAGCCGATCTTGCCGAAGCTCATCAGGTAGTGCGAGATCGCCAGCAACGCGCCGGCCAAGATGGCCAGGCGCCGCCCGCCGATGACCTCGACGAAGATATAGAACGGCCACAGGCTCAGTGCCGCCAGGTACAGGTTGCTGAAGCGCCATCCGAATAATCCCGGGCCGAACACGGCCATGCTGGCGACCTGGATTAGGGACGAGAAACCCGGGTGGGTGGTGTAGACCCCCGACGGGTTGTAAAGCTGCGCTCCGATCGAGGTGAGGTCGGCGTGCGCGAGCAGGCCGGCGGCGAAGGTGTAGAACCCATACTCGTCCCCAATCGCCGAGAACCACCAAGCCCTGAAATAGAGCGAAGTGAGAACGAGGCTGAGGGAGATCAACCAGAAGGCGGGGGTGATCGTGCTGCGTCTCGTTCGCCAGAGAAGAATGTGGGCCGAGACTGCCAGGATCGCCAGCGCCGGCGCCGCGGGGCTTCGATCGACGGAGGTGAACAAAGTGAGGACGAGCAGGATGTGAGCCGCCAGAGGTCCGGCCCATCCGCGCCACAAGGCCAGGGCCGCGGCGAGGGCACGGCCGACGGTGATCTCAGTGAGCATGCACGCAGAAAGGAAGGCGAGGTAGAGGATCGCATAGTCCCAGCCCGGTCTGGTGCCGCCAACCGCATCCGAAACGAGGACGCCTAGCAGAGCCAGCGCTGATCCCGCCAGAGCCACCGTCGCCAACCGTCGTTGCAGAGTTGCTGGAGGAGGGGCGGCGACGCCCTCTTCCAGAGGGCGAGGCTCGAGCGGACTGCGGGGCGTCGGTCGAAGTGCCACGAGGAATACGGCGGCCAAAGCCGCCGGGACGATGAGCAAAATGGCCGGCGGCCATGGACCAAGACAGGCCGATGGCAAACGACACCAAATCGCCATCAGGAGATCGTTGACAGACTGGTCGCCCAGCCAACGGTCGCCAAAGACAAGCAGGGAGGGCAGGCAAGCGACCACCAGGATGACGGACAAAGACAAAGCCGTCGGCCGCTTATGCCCCGCTGTTGAGCCCGGCTTCGTAGAATGAGCGGCCTCAGCGGATGGGTTGAGGGGAGGCGCCATGACTCAGGACGCCCGAGAGATCTGGTTGCGCAGCGCCAACCAAGCGGCCAAGTAACCGAGTCCACCGAGGACCATCAACAAACGCAATCCGAGGTCGATGGCGATCATGGCGGCAAGCACGCCGGCTACGCCCGATACGGCGCCGTTGACCGCCCAAGCCATCCCGACCCGAGAGGAATCGCCTGCGGCGAACCGACGCAGTCCCGACGGGAACGGGACCCCCATGAGCAGGCCAAGAGGCGTGATCAGAACGGCCGTCCACGCAATGCGGAGGGGGTAAACCCACCCCAGCGACGGAAGGACAAGAATCGGGAGAGCGGCAGCGAGGGCCACGGCGTACAGGCCGAGCGCGATCAAGGCACGGGGCAGGTGGACTCGGTCGGAGAGCAGGCTTCCGACCCCTGAAGCGAGCAGCAAGGAGGATAGGACCACGACGAAGGAGATCGTCGACCGCTCGAGCGGCAGGGTAAAGCGGATCAGCAGCGAGACTTCGATCAGGATGAAGCCCGCGCCCAAGCCGGCGAAATAGATCCATCCGGAGCGAGGGAGGCGAGGCCCAGCGCGGCGGAAGACCGTCGGGACCAGCATCAGGATCGCCGCCAGCACCACCATCAGAATCATCAACGCCAGCAAGACCAGATAGCCGCTGCCCCCGAAGGGCTGCCAGCTCTGGCCGAGCGCGGCGATGACGTCAGGCGTCTGGCGCCAGCGGAAGAAATGGTAGAAGAACGGCCGATCGTCCGATGGAGGGCCAATCTGAAACGGATACTCGCGGCGTAAGAGTTCAGGGTCGCTCAGCAATCGCCGGAAGAGCGCCGGGTAGGGGTCGTCCTGGATTCGATTGAAAAGGTTGAGCTCGTCCGGCTTCAGATCGGGAAGGTAGATCAGGTCGTAACCGTTTTGGGTGAGGAAGCGGCGAAGCTCTTCCATCTCGGTGGCGGTCCAGGGGCGGGCGGAGGCCAGCATGGTGGAAGTGCGCATCCCGCGGAAGACAGCCACCCGGGCCTGCGGGTCCGCGACCCCGGCCTCGCGCATCCCATCCAGCACGGTCGACCAGGCGCGGACGGATTCGGCCGGCGGCGTGGTCAGCCAGCGCGTGAGGACGAGCAGCCCGCCATCGCCCAGCCGACAATATGCCGCCGACATGGCCTCGCGGGTCAGATCGAACGACTCGCCCAGGCTGAAAGCTCCGGACGCCACCGGTCGGAACGGTTCGGTCAGGGCGAAATCGATGACATCGTATTCGGTCTCGGTGCTGTTCAGCGCGCCCCGGCTGGAGGAGGCGAGCAACCGAAGGCGCGGGTCGTCGAGGAGATGGAAGGTGAACGTGCCGTACGGGCCGCGCAAGGCTTCAATTACGAGCCGTTCGTCGACGGGCACGTCCACCGAGGCGGCTCCGGAGGCGAGGGCCAAGCCGGCCCCGAGGCCGGCACCCGGTCGCAAGATCAGACTGCGCGCCGCAGGACGCAAAGCAAAGGCGATTCCGGAAGGCATGGCGCGCGCCAGATCCTGCGAGGCAGGGGCTGTCGGGTCGAGGGAAGTCGCGGCAAGCGGACCGTCCCCATCCAGGAAGAGGCCAATCTGCGGCGGGAGTTCCCCTGCGAAGTTGAGACTCAGACCGGGGAAGCTGTGGACGCCGGCGCTCTCGACGACATCCAAACGGGCGGACACCCCGTCCGCTTGATGAGTGACCTTCGCTTCTGGGTAGAGCCGAGCCTGGGCCAGCGGTTTGTTGGGCGAGAGACGGAGGGATAGCGAATCGGGCGGCCGCACGGCGAGCGCGGTCAACACGATGAAGGCGGATATTGCCGCCCACCGCTTCCGTCGATCGCCCATCAGGACCGCCGCGCCGGCCATCCCGGCCGCGGCCGAGACGGCAACGGCCGCTTCGAGGCGGACGGTTGTCGTGACCACAAGCGCCACGAGCGGCCCGGCTGCCGCGCCGACCAGGTTCGCGGCATAAACACGTCCGGGGCTCGCGCTGGCGGCCAAGGCCGTGCCGGTAAACCAACCGTGGAAGAAGAACGGAAGGGCGGCGCTGCCGAAATACAGCGCCAAGACGGCGATCTGACGCCGATCCCAGGCGACGGCATAGGAATCGAAAGGGATCCGATTGAGGATGGCATAGGCCAGCAGGATCGAACCGGAGAACCCCACCGCGAGTTTCGCAGGCCGAGCCGGGGAGGTGCGCAGGGCTACGGCGGTTCCGCCGGCGGCTGTCCCCAGCACGGCCAGGCTGACCACCAGGAAAGCGAAGTGGTAAAACTGTTGAATGGCGTACAGGCGCAGGAGCGCTACTTCGAAACAGAGCGCGCCAGCCGAGAGCAGGAGCAGCGACCATCCGGCTCGGGCCCAGATCGCCTTTTGCATATCCGTTCCCCTTCCATTGTAACCACCGGGGACCTCACCCTTTCGGAGGGCAGGATGACCAAATCCATTCAGATGGCAAGTCGCAAACGCGTGGCGCTCGTCGCTCACGACAACCGCAAGAAGGATCTGCTCGAATGGGCGCGTTTCAACCGCGGCTCGCTGGCGGACCATGACCTGTTTGCCACCGGCACGACAGGGGCGTTCTTGGCGGAGACTCTGGACCTCCCGGTGGAGCGCCTAATGCACGGGCCGCTGGGGGGCGACCAGCAGATCGGGGCACGCATCGCCGAGGGCGTCATCGATTTTCTGGTTTTCTTCTGGGACCCGCTGGAGCCCCTGCCGCACGATCCCGACGTCAAGGCGCTCCTGCGAATCGCCGTTCTGTACAACGTCCCGACGGCCTGCAATCGGTCGACGGCGGACTTCCTGATCTCCTCGCCGCTGATGACTCGCGAATACGACCGAATCCAGCTTGACTACCGCGCCCAGCTCGAGGCGCGGCCGCGGCCGGTGTGAAAAACAGTGGTCAGTGGTGAGTGGTCAGTGGTCAGAATCGGCGATGGGCTGACTGGCGGCTGCGAAGTCTTCGATCCCGAGAGGCGAATTGCCATTGCCAACCTCTCCCTTCCTGATCTCACTGACCACCGACCACCGACCACTGACCACTAATGTCTTTCTTATGTTCCTCGTATTCCCTTCCAACATGGCCCTGGGACAATGGGCTTCAAACGCGCCCTTGAGGCTGATGGAGGTAGACCATGTTGACCGCTTATTGGAGACGACCGTGGCTTGAGCGCCGGCTGGATCCAGCCTGGACCCTCGGTTTCAGTGGCGGAAGCCGCCTGCCGGTGGATGTCCGTGAAGACGATGAGGCTTATCACATCTCGGCCGCCGTGCCGGGGCTGAAGGCCGAGCAGGTCGAGATCCAGGTTCTCGACGACGTCGTCACCCTGCGGGTCCGGCCGAAGGCCGAGGCGGATGAATCGCCCGCGTACCTGTTGCGCGAGATCCACGAGGGTGACCGGGAGCGGAGCTTCCGCCTGCCGGCGCCGGTGGATGCGACCAAGGCCGAGGCGGTGGTGGAGAATGGATTGCTTCGTCTCGACCTGCCCAAGGCCGACGAGGTCCGCCCTAAGTCCATCCGCGTGACCGGCAAATAACCTAGTTCCGACGAGAGAACAGGCCGGGCATTGCCCGGCTTGTTCTGTTTTATCCCGAGACCGCCCGAAGTAGAATCGGCGACACCGTGAGACCGGGGTTAGGCCGACGCTCAACCCCGCACCATGACAAGGAGTCAGCATGAGCCAGGAACATGCGGAGCCTCGCCGGGTCGGCTGCCTGAGCCGGGCCGTCTACATCGTCATCGTTGGATTGTTGATTCTCGGTTTCGCCGGCGGAGCGATCTATTTCCTGTGGTACCAGCCGGTCGCCGCAGAGAACAAGGCGATGCTCGCCGAGCTGGCAAAGTTGCGGCCGCTCGAGGGGCAAAATGAGGAACTTCGTTCGCAGGTGGAACAGGCTGCCGTCCGCCTGCTTGTTCTTCAGGCTCTGGTGGACACCAACGCCGGCCGGGCCTTGCTGGCGCTGGGTCAGCCCGAGCAGGCCGCCGACAGCTTGTCGTCGGCCGGCTCCTGGTTGGAGCAGCTGGCGGCGCGGGTGAGTTCGGCCGATGCGACGGATGTCGGGCAGATGCGTGATCGCCTCGGGCTTGCGCAGGGCGAGGTCAGGACCGACGCGTTCGCGGCCCAAAGCGATCTCGACGTGCTGGCGAACGATCTCTCGCAGCTTGCGGGGGCGTTGGGCGAAAAATAGATCTGGCGCCGCGGAAGGGGCACGGCGCGCCGTGCCCCTACGTACCTTTGCCGATCTCAATAGCGCAATCTAGCGCCGATCGATCCGGCGCGCTCCAGGCCGGCCTGCGGACCGACGACCTCGACCTCGTTTCCGCTCTGAAGGACGCGGCGGACGGCCAGTTCGACCGCGTCGGGAATCTCTGAGAAAGCCTTCCCGCAATACGGGCACTCCGCCTGGGGGCGCCGGGCCGTCAGGTAGCCGCAACCCGTGCACTGAAACCCTGGGGCGCGAAATCCGTCACGCACGAACAGGGTCAGCACGCGCCCTTCGTGGACGGCGCGCAAGGTGTCGTCGAGCCGGACCACACCGTCTTTTCCTTTAGCGGCCGCCGTCATCATCCCTTCGACCAGGCCGGCCTCGGTGCGGGTCTCCTCCTGTTCGGCGATCGCCATCGCTCGCTGCAGGATTTCAGCGTGGCCGGCGTCCATATCGATTGGAAACTCGCCGATGATCAGGCTTTGCCAGGTCTTCGGCAGGAGATTTCGGAACGGGGTCGTGGTAGTCGGGTGGCCGCCAAGCAGGATGCGCCGCGCCCGACCGGCCTGGAAGAACTCGGCGGCGGCCTGTGCGCCTTCGCGCAGGTTGCGCTCGGCGATTTCCTCCTGATGCCGGGTGCGGCCCGCCGTGCCTCCGCGACGTCCTGGAAGAGAGGAGGCCCCGCCACGTTTCGTGTGGCGCACGGGTTCGCCCGGTTCGGTCTCGTGTTCCTGCAGCTCCCCCAGGTGCAGCCGGAAGAGTCGAACGGCGCGCTGATCGACGAGCGCCATCCCATAATGCCCGTAGCGATCGAGGACGTCGGCGAAAGGCTTGACGTAGGGACGATCCATCCGGCGGGCGCGGCTGCGAAGCGCCACGGCCAGCGGAAAGGCGCGGAAGAACCCGTCGGCCTGCTGGCTGAACATGGCCAGGCTTCGGCCGCGCTGATCGTGGGCCAGCTCGAAATGCCGGGCGACGGCCTGCGTGTCGTCGGGGGCCTCGGCCTCGAAGTCGCGCAGTAGTTGACGCAGGCGTTGACGGGGCGCATCGGGCGCCGCCTGTTGCGGGTCGAGGTTGAGGTAGACGCTGAGAACCGGTGACGAAGAACTGTACGATAGCAGCTCCTGAAGAGCCGCCTCCTCGATCATCCTCGCCTCCCCGCAGGATGGGTCAGGGACGGGGGCCGATCGTAACTGGGACGTCGAGCGATTGCCCGTCCCGCAGGACGGTAAGCAGAATCCCGTCGCCGACCCTGGTCTCCTCGATCAGGTAGGAGAGCAGGTCGGAGAAGGTTTGAATCGTGACGCCGTTGATGGCGATGATCAAGTCGCCTCCCGGCTGCACGCCCGACCGATTGCAGCTGCCGGCGCCGACCAGGCCGCCGCTGGCAGCCGGACCGCCGGGCGTCACGCAGGTGACGTAGGCGCCGGTCGAATCGGACGGCAAGCCGAGGGCCTCGACCGTCCGCAGGTTCCAGTCCTCTTCGGGCACGCTGGTGATGCCCAGGTACGGGTAGTCGTAACTTCCCCGCTCGATGAGGGCCGGCGCCACGCGGCGGACGATGTTGATCGGGATGGCGAATCCAACCCCGCTGTTGGCGGCGTCGCCGGCCACGGTGAAAGCGTCGGTGCGGATCGCCCGATTCACCCCGATGACCTCGCCGTTCAGGTTGAGCAAGGGGCCTCCGGAGTTGCCCGGATTGAGGGCGGCGTCGGTTTGCAGGATGTCGCCGGCGGCGTAGAACCCGTCGCCATCGGGCGTCGTTCGTTGGGAGTCGAGTGTGCGACCGATAGCCGAGACCACGCCCAGCGTCAGCGTCCCGGTCAGGCCGAAGGGGTTGCCAATGGCGATCACCAGATCGCCGACGCGGATCGCGTCCGAATCACCCAGATCGAGCGGCGTGAGATCTTCCGGCGGGACGTCCACGTGCAACAAGGCCAGGTCCGAGTCGAGGTCGGTACCCAGCAATTCGGCCCAGGCCTTTCGACCGGAAGTGAAGTCGACCTCGATAGCCGAGGCGCCGTCGACCACGTGGTGATTGGTGACGATGTGTCCGTCGTGGTCGATCACGAAACCCGAGCCCTGCGCGAAGGGTATGTCCGGATCGTGGGGGCCGCCCGGTCCCCCGTAGATCCAGATCGTCACGACGCCGGGGCTGACCCGTCCGTAGAGATCGGCCAGACTCGGCAGGCCGACCTCGACCGGAGGACCGGATAGCGCCGGCACCGAAGTCAAGGTGGGGTGGGGAGTCGGTACCGTCGAGAGGCCCGGCACGGCGCTGGTCGGCAGCCCACACGCCACGATGCCGATGAGGAGTGCGCCGATCGCCAAGAACCTTCTGGAAAGCTCTCGCAGGGACACGTTCTGCCTTCTCCGATCTACATTCGCCGCAGTGCGGCCAATTGTTCGAACAGCTTCCGTTCCTCCGCCGACAGATCGCGGGGGACGACGAGCTTGAGCTTGGCGTACAGATCACCCTTCAGCGCCGGCTTGCGCAGGCCGGGCATGCCGCGCCCCTTGAGGCGGAAAGTCTGGCCGGGCTGACTGCCGGCCGGGATCTTCAGGACCACGGGCCCAGCCGGTGTCGGGACGTGGGCCTCGCCGCCGAGGATCGCGGTGTACAGATCAACCTCGAACTCGGCCTGCAGATTGTCGCCGTCGCGGGCGAAACGGGGATCGTCGGCCACGTCGATCACCAAGTATAAGTCGCCGGAAGAGCCCCGGCTGGACTCACCCTGCCCCGCGACTCGCACCCGCGTGCCGCTGTGCGCGCCGGCCGGGATCTTGACGTCGAGAGCGCGGCCATCGCGCCGCACCTGTCGACGCGTCCCGTGGAAGGCTTCTTCCAGAGAAATCCGGACGGGCGTCTCAAGATCACGGCCGCGCGAGCGGGCGGCCGAGGCGCCCGCCATCTCGGCGAAGATGGCCTGGAAGAAATCGGAAAAGCCTCCTCCGAACAGGCCCTCCAGGTCGCCCATCTCCACCCGCACTCCACCCGGCGCGCCGCCCGGCGCGCCGCGCATCCACTGCGACCAGTCGAAGCCTCCGGGAGCGCCTCTGCGCTGCCAGGCTTCGTAAGAGGCGCCCAGCTGGTCGTACTTGGCGCGCTTGGTCGGGTCGCCGAGGACCTCGTAGGCCTCATTGATCTCTTTGAACCGATCTTCGGCGCTCTTGTCGCCGGGGTTCTTGTCGGGGTGGAACCTCACCGCCAGGCGGCGATAGGCACGTTTGATCGTCTTCTCGTCGGCGCCGCGCTCGACGCCGAGAACCTTGTAGTAATCCTTGTACTCCACTTGCCCTCGTCCTTCCATTCTAAAGGTCGCGAACGAGGGACGTCAAGGCGCGGGCTCCGGGCTTCTCATCCACCGACTCTGATTCATGGCCCTGCCGCCCTTGGCGCCCTGCACCGCTTCCGGTGCGCCGAAGGGCGTAGGGGGCGGGGACTTCAGTCCAGGCCCGGCAAGAGCCGGTGGCCATTGGGCGGCAGGTCAGCAAAACGCCCGTTTCGTCCATCCCTCGATTCCCTCACCACTCTGGTCCGCTTCCGTCTCTCCAGACCGCCACACCCCTTGCCCTCTACAGGGCGCCAAGGGCGGCGCACACCCAGGGTGCACCCGAAGGGGTGAGGGCGGCGTAAGTGCAGCTGTCGCTGACAGGTTGATTCTGAGCACTGTTCTGCCGGGGACATAGGTGACACAGAGTCCAGGTACATAGGTGACAGTATCACGAAGACTGTGTGTGGGGGAATAGCCCACGGAAGTTATGGTTTCTCTCATCGAGTCGTCCCAGCAGGATGGGTCCGAAGTAGACGGACCAGAGTCCATCTCGCTCCTCTTCGAGGCCCACGGGCTCGCCTTCGAGGACCTGGGAGATGACGATGCGCTGGCGG